>Ga0100377_1000001_pt1 | contig 273186 bp, 261 predicted proteins | sample CryGeymeta201501_FD_83664 | JGI IMG/M metagenome (GOLD analysis project Ga0100377, IMG submission 83664) | Groundwater microbial communities from Crystal Geyser aquifers in Utah, USA - Crystal Geyser metaG 2015-01 | ecosystem: Environmental > Aquatic > Deep subsurface > Groundwater | place... | reverse complement strand
TCCTCGGACGAGTAGCCAGCGAAGTTGCTCTCCGTTTGCGCGGCAAACACAAGGCCATTTACACGCCTCACGTCGATACCGGCGACTTCATCATCGTCACCAATGCAGCCCAGCTGCGCGTGACCGGTGCCAAGTCTCTGGACAAAATGTACTACAGCCACTCCGGTTTCCCGGGCGGCATCAGTTCTACCAACTTCCGTGACATGCAAGCCAAGTTCCCTGGCCGCGCTTTGGAAAAAGCCGTCAAGGGCATGCTGCCCAAGGGCCCGCTCGGCTACGCCATGATCAAGAAGCTCAAGGTGTACGGTGGTGCAGAGCACCCGCACACGGCCCAGCAACCCAAAGTGTTGGAAATCTAAGGAGCTCACATGATTGGTGAATGGAACAATGGTACCGGCCGTCGCAAATCGAGCGTCGCCCGTGTTTTCCTAAAAAAAGGCTCTGGCCAGATTGTCGTTAACGGCAAAGCCATCGAAAACTTCTTTGGTCGTGCAACCTCGATCATGATATGCAAACAGCCCCTGATGCTGACCAACCACGCCGAAACCTTTGACATCATGGTCAATGTGGCCGGTGGCGGTGAGTCGGGTCAAGCGGGTGCGGTGCGCCACGGCATCACCCGTGCCCTGATCGATTACGACGCCACGCTCAAACCGGCGCTCAGCCAGGCTGGCTTTGTGACGCGCGATGCGCGCGAAGTGGAACGTAAAAAAGTCGGCTTGCACGGTGCGCGCCGTCGCAAGCAGTTCTCCAAGCGTTAAGCATTTTTGCTGCATCTCAACAGCCGCCCGGGTGCAAATTCTGGCGGCTGTTTGCTTGGTAAAAGCTTGCGCGACAAACCAAGAGTTGCATGCAGTGAAGTTATTGCTTTACAAGCCCTTAGCTCTGCCCGAATCGTTTTGAATTGGCCCGATCATGAAACTGCGTCTGCTGCTTCGACGACTGACGGTCAGTGCCCCCCGGATGGCTGTGCGCAGCGCGTTGCCGTGGCCACTGCGTTGGGCTGGTTTGGCGGTAGTGGCCGGGTTTTGTGCGGCCATTGCACTATGGTCGTTTGAGTTTGGCAAAGAAATAGCCGGGCTGGAATACGGCAACCAAGAACAGTTGCAACAGGCGCGTACAGAAATTGCCACACTCCAAACGCATGTGCAACAGTTAACCAACGAACGTAACAAGGCGCAGTCGATTGCCAACACCGCCGACACACGCTTGACCGCTGAAAAGGCGGCACAAGAAAAACTGCTGGAGGTCAATCGCAGCTTGCAGACAGAAAACCAGCAACTGCGCGCTGACCTGGGCTTTTTTGAGCAACTGTTACCCCGTTCCGGCGCGGACACCGCGGCCTTGGCGATTCGGGGAGTGCAGGTGGCGCGCTTGCCAAGTGGCGAACTACAGTGGCAGGTGCTGGTCATTCAAGGGGCAAAAAATCCGCCACCATGGGAGGGTCAGATGGAACTTGTTTTTGCCGGCACCAGCGCTGGTAAACCGTGGACGGGGCGACTGCCCGCAGGTACGGTCCCCATCAAGGTGCAACAATATGGGCGCTTGCAAGGGCATTTTGCGCTACCGACGCAGACGGTCGTGAAGTCGGTAACGGTCAGGCTTTTGCAGGGTGCGACGGTACGGGCCCAGCGCAGCGTCAAAATTTAGGCCACCACGGGATGGCCATGAACGAAAGGAAAACCATGTTCAAGAGCAAAAAACAACCCGCGATCAAAAGCCTGATGGCGCAAGACTGCGTGTTGGAAGGGCATTTCAATTTTTCCGAAGGCTTACGCGTTGATGGTGTCATCAACGGCAATTTGACCGGCTTGCCTAGTGCACCCAGTATGCTGGTTATTTCAGAAACTGCCAGCGTGGTGGGGGCCGTGGTGGCCGACCACATCATCATCAACGGAAAGGTTCAAGGGCCGGTGCAGGCCCGCACCCTGCTTGAGTTGCAACCCAAGGCGCACGTCACCGGCGATGTCTCTTACCAGACACTGGAGATGCACCGCGGTGCCGTCGTTGATGGTCGTTTGATCCCGGCGGTGGTGCAGGAGCGCGATCAGGAAAAACCCACACTCAAGCTGGCGGCAAATAACCGCTGACCGCATATCCGACAATTTTGGTGTAGCATTTGGTTCAACTTTTTAACCCGAGATACCCATGAGCGCAGTTGCCGACAACATTGAAACCGAAATGCCCGATCCGATTCTCTTTACCGACAGCGCTGCCGCTAAAGTGGCCGATCTGATCGCCGAAGAGGGTAACCCCGACCTGAAGCTGCGGGTGTTCGTCCAGGGCGGCGGCTGTTCTGGTTTTCAGTACGGTTTTACCTTTGACGAAGTTGTCAACGACGACGACACCACCATGACCAAAAATGGTGTCTCACTCTTGATTGACGCCATGAGCTACCAATACCTGGTGGGCGCTGAGATCGACTACAAAGAAGACTTGCAAGGCGCACAGTTTGTCATCAAGAACCCGAACGCCACCACCACCTGTGGTTGCGGGTCGAGCTTTAGTGTTTGATCAGTTGGCGTAGCAAGCGCCCAAAATGCGCGCGCCCGCCGCGCCCGTAACGCTGGGCAGATTGCCAGGTTGACGGTTGACCGCTTGCCGGGCTAGCCAGGCAAATGCGCTGGCTTCTACTTGCAACGGCGCCAAACCGTGTTGATCCGAGCTTTCGACGCTACTGGCGGGCAGCAGCGCTTGCAGCCGGTGCAATAGAAACCGGTTGTACGCACCGCCACCACAGACAATCACCAAATGGCTATTTGAAGCATGGCGCTTGATGCTTTGTGCGCAAGTGCTGGCCGTCAATTCAGTCAGTGTGGTCTGCACGTCTTGGGGGTTGAGTGCTGGTAAACAAGCTAGCTTGCGTTGCAACCAATCGGCGTTGAACAAATCCCGGCCGGTGCTTTTGGGTGGCGCCAACGCAAAAAATGGCTCGTCGCACAGCAAGTCAAGCAATTCCGGCAAACAGCGCCCACCTGCCGCCCATTGCCCGGCGCTGTCAAAGGCCGCGCCAGTGTGGCGCTGACACCAGGCGTCCAGTAGTGCGTTGCCCGGGCCGCAATCAAAGCCAATGACCGGGCTTGTGCTGTTGTCTGGCAAGACGCTCAAGTTGGCGATGCCCCCTAAATTCAGCACCGTCACGACGGCACCAGGCCGACCAAACACCTGTTGATGAAAGGCTGGCACCAGCGGCGCACCTTGTCCACCGGCGGCGATGTCGCGGCTGCGCAGGTCAGCCACCACGTCGATGCCGGTGCGCTCGGCCAGTAGCGCGGCGTTGAGCAACTGGATGCTGTAACCGACGTTGCCTTCGGCCGTCGTCAGACGCGGTTGGTGTCGAACCGTTTGGCCATGGGCGCCGATGGCGCGCACGTCGCGCGCGCTGAGCCCCTGCACGGCCAGTTGTTCAAGCAGAGCTTGAACCACCTCGGCGTAAGCGCAGGCGACGGCATTACCGACCAGCGCCGCGCGGTGCAACTCGTTGTAGCCAGGTGTATTGAGGGCCAGCAACTGGGCTCTGAAATCAGGCGCAAAGGCCAAGCTGGCGCTGGCCAACAGCCGCGCCCCGGATTCAGAAAATTTAGCCGCAACCCCGTCAACCCCGTCGAGCGAGGTGCCCGACATCAGTCCGATAAAGCAATCTGCCATAGCCAGGCGAACGTCATGGCGTCAGCCTGCGCACGGCTGCGCTGGCCGAGGGTTACTCAAAGTGTGCTGCCGAGACGCTGGCCGCCACCTGCAATTGCGCACGCGCGTGGTCAGCGAGCTGATGGAATGCGGGTAGCTCGGCCGCAGGCACCGGCACGGTTTCACTGCGGCGCGCCAGCGCCATCGGGTTGTGCTGCACGCCGTTGACGCGCACCTCGAAGTGCAAATGCGGGCCGGTGGCCCAGCCAGTGGAGCCGACCAGACCGATGGTGTCGCCCTGGCCGACGTTTTGCCCGCGCCGCACCAGGAGTCGGTTCAGGTGCGCATACACCGTTTCGGTGTTGTTGCGGTGCTTGATGAAGACCACGTTGCCGTAGCCGTTTTGCACACCTGCAAACGACACCACGCCGTCACCCACGGTGCGCGCGGGTGTGCCGGTGGGGGCCGCAAAGTCGGTACCCAAATGCTTGCGCCATTGCTTCAAAATCGGGTGGAAACGATTCGCAAAACCACTGCTGACGCGCGAAAACTGTACCGGTGAGCTCAGGAACGCGCGGCGCAGGCTTTGCCCGTTCAGTGAGTAATAGCCGCCGCGGCTGGCTACGGCCTGGCCACTGCCAAGCCGTGACTGGAACCACATGGCCTGAAAGGTTTTGCCAGCGTTAACAAATTCGGCGCTCAGCACGCGCCCGCTGCGCAGCGGCTCGCCGTCGCCCTGCAACACTTCATAGACCACGTTGAAGCGGTCGCCTTTGCGCAACGCGCGGCGAAAGTCAATATCACCCGAAAAAATTTCGGCCAATTGGGTTGCCACGGTGTCGGGCAGGCCGGCCGCGTCGGTAGCGGCAAACAGCGACGATTCGATGCTGCCACTGGCCAGACGGGTAGAAGATTCGAGCGCTGCGCTTTCCAGGCGGGAGGTAAAAGCAGCACCCTGACGCTTAACCACCAGACGACGGAACTGGCCACTGTCATCGGCGCTCCAGCGTGCGGTCAAGCTGTCGAGCAACCGGGCGTCAGCCGTCTGCACGGTGATGTTGCGGCCGGGCCGGCCCAGCAAATGCTGGCGTACCAGGGGGTCGCGCCGCAAAAATTGGGCAGCGGCCAGGTCCTGCACACCCAACCTGACCAGCAGCGTGTCTGCCGTATCGGTTGATCGGCTCAGGTCAGAGCGATACAGATTGAGGGCGGGGGCAATCAGCTCTGGGTGCTCAGCCGTCAATGGCGTCTGAACCGCCTCAATGACGTTTTGAACCGGCAGCCGGTCAACGTCGGGGCCAAGCGAGACCAGCGCCCAGGCGCCACCGGTGGCCCCCACAACGACGCTGGCCGTCAGGTAACCTAACCAGCGACCATGACGCCGCAGCAACGGTTGGGCGCTGCTCCAGCAGAGCTGGCTAAAACGGAGAATTGAACTTAGCAAGGGACGAAACCTGTAAATAAAGACGGTATTTGTCTAAAACGGCAAGCGCGTGCTGTGGCGCACCGACAGCCACTTAAAATGGCTGCCCAACAAGCGCCGAAGTATAACTGCGGCCCCCCTGCCCGCATCCAGGAAAACCCTATGACTGCCGCTCAACCCCCCGACTTTTGTGTAACCGACCCGGTCAAAGAAGCGTTAGCCGTCACCTTGCGCGGGTGCGATGAACTGATTCCACAGGACGACTGGATCAAGAAGCTGCAACGCAGCCAAGCCAGTGGCCAGCCACTGCGCATCAAGCTCGGGCTGGACCCGACCGCGCCCGACATCCATCTGGGCCACACCGTGGTGCTGAACAAGCTGCGCCAGTTGCAAGACCTGGGCCATACGGTGATATTTTTGATTGGTGACTTCACCAGCCTGATCGGCGACCCTTCCGGGCGGAACACCACGCGCCCGCCGCTGACGCGTGAGCAGATTGAGACCAACGCGCAAACTTATTATCGCCAGGCGTCGATGGTGCTCGACTCGGCCAAAACCGAAATCCGCTACAACAGCGAGTGGGGCGACGCGCTGGGCTCACGCGGCATGATCCAGTTGGCGGCGCGCTACACGGTGGCACGCATGATGGAGCGCAACGACTTTCACGACCGTTTCAAGGCTGGCACCCCCATTAGCGTGCACGAGTTTTTATACCCGCTGATGCAGGGCTACGACTCGGTAGCGCTTAAAAGTGACCTGGAACTGGGCGGTACCGACCAGAAGTTCAACCTGCTGGTCGGGCGCCACTTGCAAGCCGAATACGGCCAGGAGCCACAGTGCATCCTGACCATGCCGCTGCTTGAGGGCCTGGACGGTGTCGAGAAAATGTCCAAGAGCAAGGGCAACTACATCGGCATCAGCGAAGACGCCAACACCATGTTTGCCAAGGTGCTGAGCATTTCAGACGAGTTAATGTGGCGCTGGTACACGCTGTTGAGCTTCAAGTCCGAGGCCGACATTGCCGCGCTCAAGGCGGCGGTGGCCGCCGGTGCCAACCCGAAAGACGCCAAGGTGGCGCTGGCCAAGGAAATCACCACGCGCTTTCACAACGCGGCGGCGGCTGAAGCGGCCGAGGCCGACTTTGCCAACCGCGCGCGCGGCGGTATTCCGGACCAGATCGATGAGCGCACGCTGGGCCTGGGCGACGGCGGCGCGCCGCTGGGCCTTGCGGTGCTGCTCAAAATGGTTGGCTTGGCGGCCTCGACGGGTGAGGGCAACCGCTTGATCGACGGCGCTGGCGTGCGCGTCGATGGCGCGGTCGTGGCCGACAAAAGCCTTAAATTGGGCGTCGGAAGCTATGTGTTACAGGTCGGCAAACGCAAGTTTGTGCGGGTCATACTCTCCAAAAATTAAGCACTTTTTGGCCGATCTTTAGGATACGAAATTGGCGGGATTATTGAGGGAAATCGGGACGGAACTTCAGACTAATCAAGTTCCGTGATGGATGCACCCACCCGACCCTCACGCTTCTTGGTCAAATCAGCCGGTAACACCATCGGGATTACTGACTGTACTGACGAGTTCGTTTATTTGGATCCGGTGTCACGTTCTTGCACGCGATCACAGTCAAAGCATTGTCATTGTTGTAGAGAAGTCAATTCGGCAAGCGATCCAAGGGTATCAAATCGTAGTTCTCATCCATCAATTTTTGTCTGATCAGGCGGGCGCTGGCGGTGGCTTGTGGGCCATCGCCATGCAGACAAATGCTGTCGATGCGTGTGGGCAAATGATGTCCGCTGGCGGTCACAATGGCTTGCGCCTTGAGCATTTTCATGACATGCTCAACGCACTGTTGCGGGTCGTGCAACACGGCACCCGCTTGTGAACGAGGCATCAATTGCCCGTCGTCCAGATAGGCTCGGTCGGCAAAAATTTCGTGCCGCACCGGTAGCTCCGCTGCTTGTGCCGCCTTAACCAACTCGGAATGGGCGGGTGCCAGCAAGATCAGCTTTGGTTCGACGCTTTGTAGTGCACGCACCACTGTTGCTGCAACCGCTGCATCCGCGCACGCCAGGTTGTTGAGGGCACCATGCGGCTTGACGTGGGTGACGCGCGTGCCTTCGGCTGCGGCCATGGCCTGCAAGGCCCCCACCTGGTACAGGATGGTGGCTTCCAGGTCGGAGGTAGACATGTGTATCAAGCGCCGCCCGAAACCCTGCAAATCAGGAAAGGACGGATGCGCGCCAATGCTGACGCCATTTTTCTTGGCCAGACGCACCGTCTGGCGCATGATGGTCGGGTCCCCGGCATGAAAGCCACAGGCAATGTTGGCGCTGTTGATGACTTGCAGAAGTGCCGGGTCGTCACCCATGTGCCAGGCACCAAAACTCTCACCCAGGTCGGCGTTGAGGTTGATCATCAAACGGGTCATGTCATGTCTCCATAAAGTGGGTCAGCGCGCAACACGCCGCTGATCAGGTTGTCTCGGTACAGCGCCCCGTCGTCCAGGTAGCCGGCAGGTACAAATGGTTCCAGAGTCGCAAGCCAGCTGGCCCAGCCAGTCTGTTGCTGGCGCAAAGCGGCACCGGCTTGTTGCAAGGTTACAGCTTCAAAATGCAACGTGGTGCCCGGCACGGCATGCGCCAGCCGGGGCAGATCCGCGCGAATCACCGTCGCGATTTTCGGGTAGCCACCCACCGTCTGGCTGTCAGCCAACAGCACGATCGGCAGTCCGTTGGCCGGCACCTGGATGGCACCGGGTGTGGTGCCGTCGGACACGATGTCTGCGGCGGCAGCATCGCAGTGCGTTAACGCTTGGCCCTGCAAGCGCATCCCCATGCGATCCTGTGCGGTGCTGGTTTGCCAGGGCTGGGTCAAAAAACGCTGTACAACTTCCGGGCTGAAGTGGTCGTGCTGTGGCCCCAGTACGACGCGAATGGCATGTGAACCGGTGGAGTAGGGGGGTGCGGCACGGCGTTCGAGCATATCCGCTGTGCTCCATTGACCGCACGGCAACAAGTCGCCTGTTTGCAATGGCCGCCCCAACAGCCCATGCAAACCCGCGCGCCAGTAGCTTGCACGACTGCCCAACTGTGGCTCCACCAGGCACCCACCGGCCAGGGCCAGGTAAGCGCAGCCTGTGCGAGCCAGGCCCAGATGAAGTTGGTCTGCATTTTGAAGGGTCGCGCTTTGCCACGGTAACAGGGGCTGCACGCTGTCATTGCCGCGCTGGATGTTTGCAGAGATGGCCCCTGTCAACGCCACGCGAACAGGGCCACGCCGCATGGTCAGTACAGTGCCTTGTCCGCGCAGCTCCAGCACGGCTGCGCCTGGTGGATTGCCCACCAGCGCGTTGGCAGCGTCCGCCAAAGGCTGATCCAGCCAACCAGCCAGCGGGACACCTTCATGGCGGTGGCCGTGGCGGCCCCGGTCTTGCACGGTGGTGCCAAACCCGGGTTGTGTGATTTCCATCAGACCGGACACGGTGCGTGCTGCCTTTGCAGAAAAGTTTCACGGGGCAGTTGCCCCTGCGTGCCGCGCTGCAACAGTTGGTCGTAGGTGGGTCGATCAATGCTGTACCAGTTGACCACATCACCGCTGGACAGCATGCTGTGTTGCGCTTCATTGGCCAGGCTGAACAACTGTACCGGCGTGCGTCCCAGCAAGTTCCAGCCTCCGGGGCTGTCCCACGGATAGATGGCGCACATATCTCCGGCCACGGCCACAGAATGTGCAGGGACCCGCGTGCGCGGTGTGGCCAGGCGCGGCATGGCCAGTTCAGCAGGCAGCCCGCCCATGTAGGGGAAACCAGGCAAAAAACCAATCATGAAAACGCGAAACTGCGCACCCAGCAACAGGGCTTTGATGGCCTCTTGCGACAGTCCCTTGGCCTGCGCCAGTGCAGGCAGATCGGGCGCAAATTCGGTATCAAAGCACAACGGCAAATACCAGTGGTGCCCATTGGCTGGCACGCTTGGTGTGTTGTGGCTCAATGCCAGCAGATTCTGGCCCAATTGCTCAGCGTTGCAGGCCAGCGGGTCAAAGTGCACCGTGACCGAGCAAAAAGCCGGTACGACGTCAGTGACGCAAGCAAAGTTTGGATCATCTTGACGCAGCGCGTTGATGGCCTGCGCCAGACCAATCACTCGGGCGTTGAGCTGGGCGTCGATGTGGTTGCCAAATTCAACCGTCCAGGCGCTGTCGCCCAGCGCCAACAGTCGGGGCGCAATCGGCTCGTGCGGTGACATGGGTCAGTTCACCATTTGACGTGGCAACCAAGTCACGACGTCTGGAAGCAGATAGATCAGCAAGATAGCCACCACCATGAGCAAAAACATGGGAATGGCGTGGCGGGTCAGATAACCAATCTGCTTTTTGGTCATGCCCTGCAGCACAAACAGGTTAAAGCCCACCGGCGGGGTGATTTGTGCCATTTCCACTACCAACACCACAAAAATACCAAACCAGATCAGGTCGATGCCAGCTTTTTCGATGGTGGGCAGCAACACCCCCATGGTCAGTACAACGACCGAGATGCCATCCAGAAAACAGCCCAGCACGATGAAAAAAAGCATCAGTGCCGACAGCAATTGCCACTGTGACAGCCCCAGCCCGCTGATCCACTCGGCCAGGTGACGGGGCAGTCCGATGTAGCCCATGGACAGCGTCAAAAACGCCGCACCAGCCAGGATCAACGCAATCATGCAATACAGGCGGGTAGCGCCAAGCAAACTGTCTCGAAACTGTTGCCAGTGCATCTGACCCTGCATCGTGGCCACCAGCAGCGCCCCCACCACACCCAGCGCAGCGGATTCGGTGGCCGTTGCAAGGCCGCTGTAGATGGAGCCCAGCACAGCACTGATCAAGCCCACCACGGGCAACAAACTGCCCGAGGTCCGAATTTTTTCCATAAAGGTCAGGTGTTGCTCTGCGGGCGGAATCTGGTCTGCATGCAGCAAAGACCAAACGATGGTGTAGCCCATGAACAGGCCACCCAACAACAAACCTGGCATCACGCCCGCTATGAACAACTGCGCGATCGATACATTGGCAGCTACGCCATAGACAATCATGATGATCGACGGCGGAATCAGCAAACCCAGCGTGCCAGCCCCGGCCAGCGTGCTGATGGCCATATGGTCGGGGTAGCCACGTTTGGCGAGTTCTGGCAACGTCATTTTGCCGATGGTGGCGCAGGTAGCGGCCGACGAGCCGGACACCGCGGCAAAGATGGTGCAGCCGATGATGTTGGTATGTAGCAGCCGACCGGGCAGGCGATCGAGCCAAGGGGCCAGTCCCTTGAACATGTCTTCTGACAGTTTGGTTCGAAACAGGATTTCGCCCATCCAGATAAACAGGGGCAGAGCGGTCAAGGTCCAGGACGATGCCGACCCCCAAATGGTGATCGCCATGGCGTCGCCCACTGGGCGGCTGGTGAATAGTTCCATGCCGATCCAGGCCACCCCGGTCAGGGTCAGCCCGACCCAGACACCGGCACCCAGGATCAAAAACAAGGCGGCAATCAGCAACGCCGTAATGGTGAGGTCCATGAGGTGCCCCTATTCAACGTGTCCAACGACTTGGCCGTCAGCATTTTCAAGCAGCGGTTGGCCACCCAGCAGCAGCATCAGTTGCTCCAGAAACGCCAGTGCAAACAGCAACGCACCCGCAGCCATCCCTAACTGCGGAATCCACAAGGGGGTGGCATCGAGTCCGGTTGAGATGTCGGTAAATTGGTGGGAAACCAGCACCAGGCGTACTGAAAACCAGGCCAGCGCCACTGACAACCCAACAGCGACCACGTGACAGCCAATATCGAGCGCGCTGTGTGCCTTTTGGGGCAGATGCCCCAGAATGAGCGACACCCGGATGTGCTCGCCGCGGCGCAGCGTTGGGGCGAGCGCCAGAAACGCGGAACTGGCCATGCAGTAGCCGGCGTAAGCGTCGGCACCCGGCAGATCAAATGCCGGATGCAGCCGCCCGAGAATGCTGGTCAGAACCGCCAGCAAGGTGCCCAACAGGAAGAGCCCTGACACATAACCGGCGGCCTCAAACAAGCGGTCGAAACCGGCTCGCATGGTGATCAATGGCGTGGTTTTTGGCTTCATGGTGTTGGGCAGCAATGTGACGTTTACTTGCGGAAGGCGTCAATCACTGTCTGGCCTTGCGCACCAGTCTGTTTGACCCAGTCCGCCACCATGGTGTCGCCGATTTTTTTCAGCTCTGCACGCAACGTCGGCGAACCGGGCTCAACTGTCATGCCGTTCTTGCGCAGTTGTTCCAGATACCAGGTGTTTTTCTCGGCACTGACCTTCCAGCCACGGGCCTCGGCGTTGCCAGCCACTTTGACGAGGGCGTCTTGTGAAGCCTTGTCCAGGCTGTCAAATGCTTTTTGGGACACGATGACAAAGTTTTTGGGCAACCAGGCGCTGACGTCGTAGTAATACTTGACCTGTTCCCAGACCTTGCTGTCAAACCCGGTGGCACCCGACGTCATGAACGCCGTGACCGCGCCCGTGGCCAGCGCCTGTGTCAGCTCAGCCGCCTGCACGGTCACTGGTTGTGCACCCACGAGCTGGGCAATCTTGCTGGTGTTGGGGTTGTAGGCGCGCCACTTGACACCTTTGAGGTCCGCGGCAGATTGAACCGGTTTGGCGCTGAAAATGCCTTGTGGTGGCCACGGCACGGAAAAGAGCACCTTCAGGCCCTGCTTGGCCAACGCGGCCTCGTTGGCCTGGCGAGATACGTTCCAAAGCTTTTGTGCGTCGGCGTAACTGGTTGCCAGAAACGGGATCGAGTCGAGCCCGAACAGTGCGTTTTCATTGGAATAACCCGAGATGATGATTTCGCCGATCTGGGCTTGCCCGCCCTGCACGGCGCGCTTGATTTCATTGGCCTTGAACAGCGAACCGCTGTCGTGCACGGTGATCTTCAGTTTGCCACCCGTGGCCTGGTCCACCTCGGTGGCAAATTGGCGAATGTTTTCGGTGTGGAAATTGGCGGCTGGATAACCGGTTGGCATGTCCCACTTTTGTTGGGCAATGGTCTGGGTGCTGATCGACAGGGCGGCAGCGGTTAGGCCTGCGACGGCCCACTTTTTCGCAAAGATCATGGTGCGTACTCCGTAAACGATGATGAATGCCCAGCCTGCGGTTGCCGGTGGGTGTCGTCGGTCTTGAAAACACAACGACGAAATAATATTAATAATTTATCAACGTTTTGTCATCATGGTTTACCCGAATTCAAGATGTGTTGTTTGTATGGTGTGATACCGGTTGAGTTTTTTCCAACCCATTACCGCCTTGAAATGCCTACAAAAGCTACCCAGGACATCGCAGCTGGCGACTCTCAGCGCATCGTCACATCGGCCCATTTGGTGTCAGAAAAATCGCCCGAGTTGTCTGAATTTGAGTTCGGGCTGATCATTGCCAGCCACGCCTTCAGCCGCTGGATGACGCGCTGCATGGGTGCCGCTGGCGTCAAGGACATGACAGCGGTGGATGTGTTGGTGCTGCATCACACCAACCATCGGGGGGCCGAAAAGCGCTTGGCCGACATCTGCTTTGTGCTCAACATCGAAGACACCCACGTGGTGTCGTATTCGCTCAAAAAGCTGATGGTTGCCGGCTACGTCAAGAGCCAGAAAAAGGGCAAGGAAGTGTTTTTTTCGACCACCGAAACCGGGTCGGCCCTGTGTTTGCGCTATCGCGACGTGCGCGAGGCTTGCCTGATGCCTGGCTTTTCCGGCACGCAGGATGAAAACCAGAAACTGGGAGAATTTGCCAAATTGCTGCGCACACTCTCAGGTCGCTATGACCAGGCAGCGCGCGCGGCAACCTCGTATTGAGGCAGGTGGTACCTCACATCAGCAGGTGCTCGCCCGCGTTGTCGCCGCCCAGCGTGACGTAGTTCACCTTGCGGATGTCCATCAGTTTTTTGCCGCCCGCGTAGCTGATGGAGCTTTGCACGTCTTGTTCCATTTCGATCAGCGTGTTGGCCAGCTTGCCTTTGATGGGCTCCAGAATGCGCTTGCCTTCCACATGCTTGTATTCGCCCTTGTTGAAGTCGCTGGCTGAGCCGTAGTATTCCTTGAACAACCTGCCATCCACCTCGACCGTGGCCCCTGGCGATTCTTCGTGTCCGGCAAACAGTGATCCGATCATGACCATGGTGGCACCAAAGCGGATGCTTTTGGCAATGTCACCGTGGTCGCGGATGCCACCATCGGCGATGATCGGTTTGGTCGCCACGCGCGCGCACCATTTGACGGCGCTGAGCTGCCAGCCGCCGGTGCCAAAACCGGTTTTCAGCTTGGTGATGCAGACTTTGCCCGGGCCAATGCCGACCTTGGTGGCGTCGGCCCCCCAGTTTTCCAGGTCGATCACCGCCTCTGGCGTGGCCACGTTGCCAGCAATGATGAAGGTGGTTGGGATTTTTTCACGCAGATAGGCGATCATGGTCTTGACCGTGTCGGCGTGGCCGTGTGCGATGTCGATGGTGACGTAGTCGGGTGCCAGCCCCAGCGCCACCAGGCGGTCCACCGTGTCGTAATCCGGCTTTTTAACCCCCAGCGAGATGGAGGCATACAGGCCGCGTGCCGTCATGCGCTCGATAAACGCCACGTTGTCCAGGTCAAAGCGGTGCATCACGTAGAAGTAGCCGTTTTGCGCCAGCCAGACGCAGATGTCTTCACTCACCACGGTCTTCATGTTGGCGGGAACCGCAGGGATGCGAAAGCGCTGCGGGCCCAGCTCCACACTGGCGTCGCATTCACCCCGGCTTTCCACGCGGCATTTGCGTGGCAGCAGCAGGATGTTGTCGTAATCGAATATTTCCATGGTCAAGCACCTTTTGCGTTGTTTCAAACAAGAGCGCTTGGATTGCTGCCGGCATCAACCGAGATTGTTCATTAGGGCTTGGGATGACAGCGAGGGCATTTGTGAGGCAGCTTGGCCCCGACTGCGAAGCCTGTAGCTGTAGCTACAGGCGACAAAGAGGGGGCAAGATGACCGCAAATGCGCCGCTGACGCCCAAGCAGCACCGCAGGTGCGCCGAATGGACAAACTTGGTTACACATACCGGGCGGCAATGGCTTGGGCCCGGTGCTTGATTCTACTGGTCTGGACTCTCGGTGCAGACGGTTTGCGTGGCCACCAGTACCTGGCCGCTGGCGTCTTGCACCCATCCGGCCAGCCGCACCCGCGCAGGCTGGGTGCCTTCTGGCATGGCCATCGCGCGCAAGTCCCGGGTCTCCAGATACTTGCTTTGTAATAGCATCTCGCCCTTGTTCCATATGGGCTGGAAGGTGTTTCTTGCCAAATTACGAGGAACCGCAGCGTGCTCGGTTCCGGCTGGCAGCACCTCGGTCAACACCAGCCACATCTGCACGGGCCAGCGCAAGGGCGCGGCCGCTGGCAAACGCAAGGTCATCGTGACGCCGACGTAATTGCCAACGGCTGGGCCATGCGTCAACCGAAGCGTGGTGCCGTCCAAGGCGCGCACTTTGGTGCGCTGATGCGTTGCCGTGTCGGTAAGGGAAAGCCCCAAGTCTTGCAGGCGCTCCAACGCATCGCGGCTGGCAGCGGCAGACAACGGTGCCTCGTCGCCCAGCCTGCCGGGCACGATCCAGTCCAGCACCAGCTCGCCCGGTGCCGCGGTCGGCGCACTGGGGTCTTGCCAGCAGGTGGCGCAATCGGCGCTGATAAAGCGCTCCAGCACCGCGCTGGGTACGCTCTGGCCGTCGCTGTTGCACACGGGTTGGGCCAGGGCGGCGGCGGGCAGCAGGCACAGGCAGATCAGCCGCAACCAGGGGCGCGGGGTGCGCACGGGGCAGGCAAAGGTGGGCATGGGGCGGGTTCCTACAATGAAGCGATGTATTCTGAATCAATTGCCCGCACCCCCGATGCACACCTGTTGCAAAACCTTAATCCGGAGCAACGCGCCGCCGTCACGCTGCCTGCAGAGCACGCATTGATTCTGGCCGGGGCGGGCTCTGGCAAGACACGCGTGCTCACCACACGCATTGCCTGGCTGCTGCAAACCGGGCAAGTGTCGCCCGGCGGCCTTCTGGCGGTGACATTTACCAACAAGGCCGCCAAAGAGATGATGACGCGCCTGGCCGCCATGCTGCCGCTGAACGTGCGCGGCATGTGGATTGGCACCTTTCACGGCCTGTGCAACCGTTTTTTGCGCGCCCATTACAAGCTGGCCAACCTGCCGCAAGCGTTCCAGATTCTGGACACGCAAGACCAGCTCTCCAGCATCAAGCGCCTGTACAAGCAGTTCGGCATTGACGATGAACGCTTTCCACCCAAACAAATGCAGTGGTTCATTGGCGGCTGCAAAGAAGATGGCTTGCGCCCAGCGCAGGTGGTAGCCCAAGACCCCGAAACGCGCAAAAAGGTCGAGATATACCAACTGTATGAAGAGCAGTGCCAGCGTGAAGGCGTGGCCGATTTCGGCGAGTTGATGCTGCGCAGCTATGAGCTCCTGCGCGACAACGACCCGATCCGCGAGCATTATCAGCGCCGCTTTCGGCACATCCTGATCGACGAATTTCAGGACACCAACAAGCTGCAATACCTGTGGATCAAGATGCTGGCGGGCACGGGCGCGCACAGCAGTGTGGACAGTGCTTTTGCGCCCACCGGCTGCGTCATGGCGGTGGGCGACGACGACCAGAGCATCTACGCGTTTCGTGGCGCGCGCGTGGGCAACATGGCCGACTTTGTGCGTGAATTTGCCGTGCAGCACCAGATCAAGCTGGAGGAAAACTACCGCAGCGGCAGCAACATTCTGGACAGCGCCAACGCTTTGATCAGCCACAACGCCAAGCGCCTTGGCAAAAATCTGCGCACCGCGCAAGGGCCTGGCGAGCCGGTGCGGGTGTATGAGGCGCCGAGCGACTTTGCCGAGGCCAACTGGATGGTTGATGAGATGCGCGAACTCGTGGGGGCCGCCGCGCCGGGCCGCCCCAAGCAAGGCCGCGCCCCCTCGGGGGGCAGCGAGGACACGTTAGTGCCGAGCGTGGGGGCTTTTTTCCAGCGCAAAGAAATTGCGGTGCTGTACCGCTCTAACGCGCAAAGCCGCGTCATTGAATCGGCGCTGTTCAACAACGGCATGCCGTACAAGGTGTATGGCGGCCTGCGCTTCTTTGAGCGCGCCGAAATCAAGAACGCGCTGGCCTACCTGCGCCTGCTGGAGAACCCGCGTGACGACACCAGCTTTATGCGGGCGGTGAACTTTCCGCCGCGTGGCATTGGTGCGCGCAGCCTGGAACAGTTGCAAGACGCGGCGCGCAGCCTGGGCTGTGCCCTGAGCGACGCGGTGAGCGGCTTGGGCGGCAAGGCGGGAACCAACATTGGCGCTTTTTTGGCGGGCATTGATGTGCTGCGCGAGCAAACGGCAGGCCTGAGCCTGCGCGAAACCATTGAACACACGCTGGCGCACAGCGGGTTGATCGAGCATTACAAGGCCGACCGCGAAGGCGCAGACCGGGTAGAAAACCTGCAAGAGCTGGTCAACGCCGCTGAGAGCTTTGTGACCATTGAAGGCTTTGGCCGCGACGCGGTGGCACTACCCGTGGATGAACTGGGCAATGCGCTGACCCAGTCACCGGCCTCGCAAGGTCTGGACATGAGCCAGCCGGTGCTGGACGTGCCTGCACCCGATGCGGACACCGGCGAAACGTTGTCGCCTTTGGCTGCCTTTTTGACCCACGCTGCGCTGGAAGCCGGCGACAACCAGGCGCAAGCCGGGCAGGATGCCATCCAGCTCATGACGGTGCACGCCAGCAAGGGGCTGGAGTTTGACTGCGTGTTCATCACCGGCATGGAAGAGGGGCTGTTTCCGCATGAAAACTCGATGACCGATCGCGACAGTCTGGAAGAAGAGCGCCGCCTGATGTACGTGGCCATCACGCGCGCGCGCAAACGCCTGTACCTGAGCCACGCGCAAACCCGCATGTTGCACGGGCAGACACGCTACAACTTGCGCAGCCGCTTTTTTGAAGAGCTACCCGAAGAAGCGCTGAAATGGATCACGCCCAAAAATCAGGGCTTTGGCCACATGGAAAACCGTCTTGATACTCCGTATTCAGGAGCTGCAAGCGCTTATTCAACAAGGGCTAGAGGCCAATTTGGCGCTGATTTTTCAAGCTACACTGCGGCCCCTGTACCGGCGCAAAAAACACCACCTGGCGGTTTCCAAGTGAAGCAAAAAGTGTTTCATGCCAAGTTTGGCGAGGGCACGGTGCTGGCGCTCGAAGGCACGGGTGACGATGCCCGCGCGCAGATCAACTTTCCGCGCCACGGCGTGAAGTGGCTGGCCTTGGGTGTGGCCAAACTCACCTTGGTGGATTGAAACGATCGGTCTGCCGCAGCCCGTGCTGCTCTGAAGTCCCGCGCGTCAACAGGGTCAAAGCCGATCGACACAATATCTCCCGGGCTGCATGTCAGTTGCAGCGGAACAACTTGGCTGAAAGGGCGATAACGATGGAAGCTTGTGCGCTGGAAGGGCGGCGTTGCGTGCCGTGTGAAGGTGGGGTGGCGCCGCTCGATGATGCGGCTTGCGGTCAACTGTTGACGCAATTACCGGGATGGGCGCGTGAAGGGCAGGCCATCGTCAAGACGTTCACCTTTGCCAACCACTATGAGGCTGTGGCTTTTGTGAACGCCGTGGCCTGGGTGTCGCACCGCGAAGACCACCACCCTGAGGTGACTTTTGGCTACCGTGACGTGACCGTGCGTTACTGGACGCACGCCGTCGGCGGCTTGTCAGAAAACGATTTCATCTGTGCGACCAAGGTGGACAAACTGCTGGCATAGCAGGCTTCGCACCGGCATTGGTACTGGTTTGGTGCAGGCATGGGTACGGGTTTTCATGGATGTTTTGTCAAGCATTTGTCACGTTTTTGTCACATTCAGGGGTCATGATGCGGGCTTTAAGCGATAACCTGGCATGACCGACGCAACGCCTTCCCCTGATCTGCCGAGCGCAGCTGCGGTTGATCGCAACTGGATCGACCGCGACATGAGCCTGCTGGCGTTTAACGCGCGGGTGTTGCACTGGGCGCAAAAGCCCGACGTGCCGCTGCTGGAGCGCCTGCGTTACCTGACCATCGTGTCGTCCAATCTGGATGAATTCTTTGAGGTGCGCGCAGCGCTTTACACCACGCTGGCCAAACCCAAGGTGGACCTGAGCGCCATTGACGCGCAGGCGCAGGCCGCCCTGAGCGCGGTAGCGCACAGCCTGGTGGATGCCCAGTACGCCCTATACAACGACGTGCTGATGCCGACCCTGGCCAAAGAGGGGGTGCGTGTGGTGTCGCATGGCGAGCGCACGCTGGCGCAGCAGCGCTGGGTCAAGTCGTTTTTTGAGCGCGAGGTACGCCCACTGTTGTTGCCCGTGGGGCTGGACCCGGCGCACCCGTTTCCGCAGGTGGCCAACAAGTCGTTGAACTTTATCGTGCGTCTGTCGGGGCACGACGCCTTTGGGCGCGAGAATGAAATCGCCATCGTCAAGGTGCCGCGCAGCTTGCCGCGCTTTATCCGCCTGCCAGACAAGCTCTCGGGCAAGCGCACGCTGTTGGTGTCGATTTCCAGCGTCATCCGCAGCCACCTCAAAGACCTGTTTCCGGGGCGCACGGTGGGCGATTTTTCGCAGTTTCGCGTCACGCGCCATTCTGACCTGTCAGTGGATGAAGAAGACGTGAAGAATCTGCGCACCGCACTGCGTCAGGGGCTGGTGCATCGCAACTACGGCCAGGCGGTGCGGCTGGAAGTGTCGGCAGGTTGTGCGCCGGCGCTGGCTGACTTGTTGCTGCGCCAGTTTGAACTGCCTGCCTCGGCGCTGTACCGCGTGCATGGCCCGGTGAACCTGGTGCGCCTGAGCCAGTTGATTGACCTGATCGACCAACCCAAATGGTTGTTCCCGCGCTACGAGGCCAGCTACCCGCACCAGTTGGCCACCACCACGCCGATCATTGAGCAATTGAAAGTGGGTGACGTGCTGATCCATCAGCCTTACGAGAGCTTTGACGGCGTGCTGGCTTTTTTGCGTGAGGCGGTGCACGACCCCGCCGTGCTGGCCATCAAGCAAACCATTTACCGCACCGGGTCGGATTCGGTGCTGATGGATCTGCTGCGCCAGGCGGTGCAGCGCGGTAAAGAGGTGACGGTGGTGGTGGAACTCAAGGCCCGCTTTGACGAAGAAGCCAACATCAACTGGGCCGAGAAGCTGGAGTACATCGGCGCGCAGGTGGTGTATGGCGTGGTGGGCCTGAAGACGCACGCCAAGATGCTGTTGGTGTCGCGTCGCGAAGGCCGCAACATCTGCCGCTACGGACATTTGTCCACCGGCAATTACAACCCCAAAACCGCACGCTTGTACACCGACCTGAGCTACCTGACAGCCAACCAGAAGATCACGCAAGACATGGAAACGGTGTTTGGCCTGCTGGCCAACCAGAGCCGTATTCCGCGCCTGAGCAAGTTGATTCTGGCGCCGTTTGCACTGCAGCGCAGCCTGATCGACTGGGTGGACAACACCGCCAAGGCGGCCTTAGCGGGTGGCGTGGCCCGCATTATTTTGAAGATGAATTCGCTCACCGATGAAAAGCTGATGGAAGCGCTGGTGCGCGCGGGCCAGGCCGGGGTACAGGTCGATCTGATCGTGCGTGGTGCCTGCATGTTGCCGGCGCAGCGCGCGGGCTATACCGACAACATTCGCGTGCGCTCCATCATCGGGCGGTTTCTGGAGCACTCGCGCGTGTTTTACTTTGCGGCGGGCAATGCGCAGGCGCTGTATTTGTCCAGCGCCGACTGGATGAACCGCAACATGCTGCGCCGGGTGGAGCTGGCCTGGCCAGTGGAAGACGCTGCCCTGCGCCAGCGCATCATCGACGAGTGCCTGACCACTTATCTGAACGACAACGTGGATGCCTGGACGATGCAGGGCGACGGGCAATACCGCCAGGTTCAAGTGGCGCGCAGCCGCGCAGTTGGCAAAGCCAAAGCGCCGCTGGGCGCGCAAGGCAAGTTGATGGCGCGCTACAGCGCCAAAAGTTGAACCCGGTGCGGAACTGACGCAATGGACCTGATTCTTTGACGACACGCCCAGGCGCACGAAGCGCTACCCGGTTTTGACGACGCCTCACGCGCGCTCACGCACAAGGGCGAAGGGCAAGCTGCACGGGTGGCGAAGTGGCTCGATCGCCAACTTCCTGAGAGCACCCGCGTGCTGGTCAGCCCGGCCAGACGTGCCGAACAAACCGCCAAAGCGCTGGGGCGCAAATACAAGCTGCGCGACGAGCTGGTGCCCGGCAGTTCGGCCGAAGAATTGCTGGCGCTGATCAAGTGGTCGCCCGACACCGGTGCGCCGCATAAAGGCGCGGTGTTGTTGGTAGGGCACCAGCCGGTGCTGGGCGAATTGGCGGCGCGTTTGCTGGGCGCGCCCGAGTCCGTGTGTGACATCCGCAAAGGTGCTGTGTGGTGGCTGCGCAGCCGTGTGCGCGATGGCGCCCCGCACGTGAATCTGGTGGCGGTTGTCAGCCCTGATCTGATCTGATCTGATCGGGAACCTTCGAAACGTCACCAAATCGTCACGCAATCGCCATCATCTTGTCATGGGCGCCGGCGACGATCAGGCATCAACCCAAAGGAGATGCCATGAGAGAACTACCCAACCCCACGTTTGACTTGTCGCCGATATCGTTGCCACGGGGGTTACTTCACCGACCCGTTTCAACGCTTCAACCCGTTCAAAACCCTGTGGCGTCGCAGACCAAAGACCGGTCGCTGGTGGTTTCGTGGGCCAAACACCAGGACGAAGTCCGTCAAGTACAGCGCCTGAGGTACCAGGTTTTTGCGCAGGAAATGGGCGCGCGCCTGAGCACACCAACTCCAGGCCACGACATTGACCTGTTTGACAACTATTGCGAGCATTTGATGGTGTGTGACGAAGTCACCGGTGAGGTGGTGGGCACCTACCGGTTGCTCACGCCCGCGCAGGCCAAGCGGGTGGGCAGCACCTACAGCGACCAGGAATTTGACCTGACCCGCTTGCGTAACTTGCGCGAACGCATGGTGGAGCTCGGGCGCAGTTGTGTGCATCCGGACTATCGCCACGGTGGCGTCATCATGGCGCTGTGGGGCGCGCTGGCAGACTTTATGGTGCGCAATCAGCTCGACACGATGATCGGCTGCGCCAGCATCCCTATGCTGCACAACGGGGTCACCAGTGGCGATGTGGCGGCCAGCATATGGCAACAGCTCAAACAGACGCACTTGGCGGGCATTGAATACCAGGTGCGCGCACGGTTGCCTTTGCCGGTGCAAGAGTTTGACAGCAGCCTGGTGGTAGAACCCCCCGCGTTGATCAAGGGCTATCTGCGCCTGGGTGCCAAAGTGCTGGGTGCGCCCGCCTGGGACCCGGACTTCAACACCGCGGACTTGCCCATGCTGATGCGCATCGACGACTTGCCACCACGTTACCGTAAGCGCTTTTTGGGGCGGTGAAGGGGGCGGGGCTTAGCGCTCCATCAGCTCAAACGTCCAAGCCGTCTTCAGCCACGATTGCGACTCCTGGCGCAGCAAGTGGGCCGATTGCGGAAAGCGCTGCAGCCAGTCCTTGTCCACGCCTAGAAAAAAGCGCTGGTACTGGGCGTTGCACTTGAGTTCCAGCCCCTGATGTTGCGGGTCGCGGCGGGCGTGGCACAAGATGACCGCCAGGCGCAAGGCCAGCAGCATCTTGACAAAGTCTGGTGCTGCAAAATCGGCGTCAAGTTTTTTCAGCTTGCCACGGTGGCCCAGTACCAACAGGCCCAGGCGCTGCAATTCGGGCAGGGTAAAGCCGACCACGTCGGCGTTTTCCAGAATGTAGGCACCGTGTTTGTGGTAGTCGCTGCTGGAAATGGCGATGCCGATCTCATGCAGTTGCGCCGCCCACTGCAATTTGCGCTGCAGCTCGCCCCGCCGGGGGTTTGAAGCGCTGTCCAACTGCACGTGCAATTGCGTCGCGACCCGGCTCACGCGCTGGGCTTGCTCGCGATCCACGGCAAATTTTTGCGCCAGCCGCTGTACCGACACGTCGCGCGCGTCGCTGTCGTGATCCTGGCGCTCGGCCATCTCCAGCAGCAGCCCGTGCCGTAGCGCGCCCTGGGCCACCTGCAGCTCGTCAATGCGCAGCAGCTCCATCAGCCCACGCAGCACGCTGAGACCGCCGCCCAGCACCGCGCGGCGGTCGTCGCGCAGGCCGGCCAGCTGCACCTTGCTGGTGTTGCCCGCACGCAGCAGCGTTTTCACGAGCCAGTTCAGGTCGTCGCGGTTGATGCGGTCGGTGGACCGCCCTGCGGCACCCAGAATATCGGCCACCGCGCCGACCGTGCCCGAGGCTCCGTAGGCCTGCTCCCACTGGTCGTGCCCATGGGTGGTCAGCGCTTCTTCCAGCACCGCTTGCGCGGCGATCTCGGCGCGGCGCAGGGCCGACTCTGTGAACTCGCCGTTGGCAAAGTATTTCATCGACCAAGCGACGCTGCCCACGCGTGACGACGAGGTGCGCAGCACCTGCGGCCCAGCCCCCAGCACGAGTTCGGTGGAGCGCCCGCCGATGTCAATCACCAGGCGGCGTTCGTCGCCGGGGGGCAGCCAGTGCTGCACGCCCTGGTAGATCAGGCGCGCCTCTTCGGTGCCGGCGATGACTTCAATGGGAAAGCCCAGCAGATCGTTACCACGGGCGATGAAGCGGTCGCGGTTGCGCGCTTCACGCAGCGTTTGCGTGGCCACGGCGCGCACCTGCCCGGCTTCAAACCCGTGGATGCGTTCGGCAAAACGCGCTAGGCAGTCCCAGCCGCGGCGCATGGCCGCGTCGGACAGGTTACGCTCTTCGTCGAACCCGTTACCCAGACGGACGGTCTCTTTCAGGTAGTCCACGCGCTGCAACTGGCCGTGGTCAAAGCGGCCAATTTCCATCCTGAAGCTGTTGGAGCCCAGGTCAACGGCGGCCAAAAATGTCGTGTTTTCCATGTGGCAAGTGTAGGGGGAAGGCGCCCTGGATTTAGCCCGATGAAGCCAGCAGCGTGGCTACATCGGCCTGTGCATCAGCGGCCCATTGCTGGCGGGTGCGGCCGTCGCAGCGGCGCGGTGGGCCAAAGCGCAGTACCACGCGCTGGCGGGGTGCTGCCAGCGTGCGCCAGATCGACCCCAGCAAGGTGTCGTCGTCAATATAAGCGGGGGCCACACTGTGCTGGCCGGTGGCGGCATCTTCGTAGCGCAGCGCCAGTGTTTGCACAGGTGCATCGGAAGAAATGGCGGCTTGAAACAGGTTGGCATGGAATGCCAGCACCTGCGTGCCATTGCTGGTGGTGCCCTCTGGGAACACCACCATGGTCGCGCCTTCTTCGGGCCTTAGCGCCTGCGTCAGTTGGTGCACCACGCGCAGCGCGTCGCGGCGGGATTCGCGCGTGATGAACAGCGTGTCGGTAGCGCGGGTGAAGGTGCCCACCACTGGCCAGTGTGCAATGTCGGCCTTGGCCACAAAGCGGCACCGGCAACACGCCAGCAGGGCCACGATGTCCAGCCACGACACATGGTTGGCTACCAGCAGCACCGGACCGACTGCAGGTAGTTCGCCAATCACTCTTAGATCAATAGCTAATAGCCCAAGCAATTGCTGGGCCCAAAGCTTTTTATGTTCTTGTCTTTGACGGTCGTTGAAGTGGTCAAAACCCCAGCGCACAATGACCAGCCCACGCAACAGGTGCAGCCCCACTCGGGCCAGTTTGAACAGGGTGGTGAAGGTGTACATCATGAAAAATGCCGTACGGCGCAGCGGCCGCACGGCAGGAAAGAAGCCACTGGCGTGCGAGCCGTGTGGCAACTGCAAGAAAGGCACCTGTTCGTTACTTGATGGCTGGCAATCCACCGAGATAACCCACCGGCGCGTGAAACACGTCGATGCGGTCTTTCAGCTGCTTGGCCAGCTCCGCCGGAACGGTCTTGGCAAAGTCACCCCAGTGCTGGTTGTTGGCCATGATGTAGGCGTGACCCTGCAAGTCGTCCAGCACTTGCAAGCCGGTGTTCTCCGCGCCTGCGGCAGAGGTCAGAATGCGGCTGAGCTTTTTGGTGTCCACGTTGTAGGCCCAGAGGTAGTTGTTGGTGTGGATCAGCGAGTCTTCGCCAATGAACAGCGTGCGCATGCCTTCTGAGTAGAACAGGTTGTCGGGCTGGGCAATGCGGTTGTCGTCAGCCGTGTTGCCTTTGGCATCAGGTGCGGCCAGCGGCAAGCCCAGCAGCGCGGGTTCCACATACATCTTGGTCGCCACAAAATCTGAGGCAATCAGCGTACCCTGCTGGTCGCGCTGGCCACCGGCCAGGTCGGCGGTGAAGGTGGCACCGGCTTCGTTGGCGGGCAGGCGAATGTGGTCCGCCGGTTCACCCTTGGCGCTGGTCATGCTGTCGCGGATAGCCGACATAGCCATGTAGAGCTTTTTACCGGCGGCGTTGATCGCTACGCCCTCGTACTTGGTGAACTCGGTGGTGGCTCCCAGCAGCGCGGCCATGCGGCGTGTTTCCAGGAAGGCAGCGGCTTTTTCCTTGCCGGGCTTGATCTTCAGGCATTCGTCTTCTTTGGAACCGGCGCGAATACGCGTGTAGCTGGCCGGGCAGGCGTTGCCTTGCGGCGCAGCAGCGTCAAAAATGTCGGCAAAGGTGTGCGTGTCGGCCAGTTGCTTGACTTCGTCGCTGGTGGCGTGGCCGAGCTTGATCCAGTTCAGGTTAGCTGCACCGCCGCCCTGGTTGCTGGTCTGGTTCCACTTGGCCGCGTAGAGGCTGCCGCTGTCCAGATTGCCCCAGGCATCACCCACGTACATCATCATCAGGCCGTAGGTGCCGTCGTCGCCCAGATAGGCGGTTTTGCCGTCCGGGGCCAGGCGTGCCAGCTCCCAGGTGCCGCGGCCCATGGCGTAGTGCTTGTTGACGATGGTTTTGCCGGTGGCGCGCACATCCACCTCGGGGATGTAGCCGTAGTGATAGGGGTTGGCGGGTTTGCCACCCATATACTGTTCGCTCATGGCTTTCAGGCCCGCTTGCAGCTTGGTGGCATTTTTGGTGAGCGGGTTGAATTGCAGGTCGTAGTCTTCTTCCGAGCCCAGGTGCGTGTTCCAGGGGGTTTGCGAGCCGGCGCAGGGAATCCACAGGCCATCGACGCCCGAGAAGTCCACCGGGTTTTGCTTGACCACGCTCAGTTTGCCGTCCTTGGCTTGTTTAAGTTCGGTCAGTGTCATGCTCATGGGCGCGCGGGCATACCAGCCCTTGGTTTTGCTGGCCACCGATTTGTCCGACAGCAGCCAGTCGTACTCATAGTGCGTCACCATGAAGAGCTTGTCGCCCACCTTGAGCAAGCTGTTGGCGTCGGGCGTTTCGGCCACCAGCGGCTGGCCCTGGGGGTCTTTGAGCGGCTGCATCTTGGCATCGAACAACTGCCCGGCCGGGTGCTTGGCGCCTTTGACTTCGTTGATTTTGTCTTGCACCGAAAACAGCGTGTTGAAGCTCAAGGGATACGACTTGACCGAACCGTCTTTGTAAGTGACCTTGGCCACCGATGTCGAGTAGGTCTTGGCCATCAGATCGGGCTGGGTGGCCGCGGGTGCCGGCGTGTCGGTGAATTCAACCGATGCAACCGCGCCAGGTGCTGCGGTTTTAGCCGTGGTGGTGGCCTGGTTGGCACAACCGGCCAGCGTGGCCGCTGCGGCCAGCGCCAATGAACTCAGTGGAAAGCCAAAACGTGAAATGCTCTGCATGCAAACTCCAGGTGATGTTGAAACCCGCACAGTTTGCAAGGCTTGTGTGACAGTTTGGTGAAGGGTGGCCCAGGCTTGCCGCCTGCTCACACTGTTGCGGATCAGCTCACTACAGGTGGTTTGTTGTCGGGTGGCAACGCGTCAAAAAAGCTGTCGCGGTAGGTGAAAAACAGGGAGCTAAAAAACATCGCGGCCAGCAGCAGCAACACCGGAAACAGCAGCGTACCCATCAGCGCCGGGCTGCCCGTCAGGTTGGCGATCGTGCCCACCCCCAGCACCACGCCCACCATCACGGTCATCCAGACCAGCGCAAAGACGGTCAGGGCCCAGAAATTGCGCAGACACGCGACGATGCTGAAGAACATGCTTTTCAGCGGCGGGATGTCTTGCCAATAGACCAGCGCCGGGGCGTGCCAGAACAACAACGACAGCGGCAGGTGCAGCCCCAGAAAAGTCCACATGGCGGCCACAAACGAACCGGATTGCAGCATGTCGGATTCAGGCATATGACCCCCCAGGTACAGGCGCGCAAAACCGCCGTCGTCCACCAGGTAAGACGCACCCAGCGCCAACAAGAAGCCGCTGGCGTACAGGCCGCCCAGCACCAGCATGGCGCGCAACTTGACCGGCCCGGCCCGAAAACCGCTGAGCAAGACCAGTGGCATCGGGAATTTGCCTTGGGTGGCTTGCCGCGTGGCGGCCATCAGGCCCAGTGTGACGGCGGGCAGCAGCGTCATGGCCACCGGCAGACCGATCAGCGGCACCATGGAGGCCACCGACATCAGCGCCATGAACATGAAAAACAGTCCGGCCAGCGCCAGCGGCTGCTTGAAAAATGTCTGGATGCCCAGGCGAACCCAGAGCGCGCCGGTGCGGGCCGAGGCCAATTTGAGTTTCATGCGGTTACCGTGTTTCCTGCCAGTTGGTCAAAAGTCATGGGGTGCGTGGCGCGCAGACGCAAGAGGTGTTCGCAATGCAGCGGGTCGCGCGCTTTGAGCACGCTGGCCGGGCGCGGCAGGTAAAAGTCCCACAGGCGCGAGATCCAGAAGCGCAAGGCCGCCGCGCGCAGCAGGTCGGGCAGCAGCGCGCGCTCGTCGTCAGACAGTGGACGCACCGCGTTGTAAGCGGTGATGAAGTGGCGCGCCAGATCACTCTGGTGCGTGGCTTGATCCGGGTCGATGCACCAGTCGTTGACGCACACCGCCAGGTCAAACAGCCATGCCTCCACGCCGGCAAAATAGAAATCAAAAAAGCCGCTGAGTACCGGCTTGCCATCCACCGTGTCAAACATCACGTTGTCACGAAACAGGTCGGCGTGAATCGGGCCACGCGGCAAAGCGGCGCAGGTGGCGGCGATCTGGTTCTGGTGCGCCAGCTCAGTTTGCAGCAAATCGTGTTGGCTGGCGCTCAGGTAGGGCAGGACCACCGGTGCCGTGTCGTTCCACCATGACAAGCCACGCAAATGGGGTTGCTTCAAGGCAAAGTCGCGCCCGGCCAGGTGCATGCGCGCCAGCATGGCACCCACCTGGGTGCAGTGCGTTGCGGTGGGATGGAGCTCACTGCGCCCGGGCAGCCGGTCCACCACCGCAGCGGGCTTGCCCTGCACCTGCAAGACCAAGCTGCCGCTGTCATCGGCATACGGTCGGGGCACCGCAATGCCGTGCAGCGCCAGGTGCTGCATCAGTTGCAGGTAAAACGGCAACTGCGCGAGCGTGAGGCGTTCAAACAGCGTCAGCACATAGTGGTGCGGCTGACCGTCACGCTGGGTGGAGGCAAAGTAGTTGGTGTTTTCGATGCCGTCGCTGCACGGTTTGAGGTTGGTGAGCTCGCCCAGGTGCAGTTCGCGCAAGAGCGTGCGCGCCTCGTCCTCAGAGACCTCGGTATAGACCGCCATGGATCAGAATCCCAGCACTTTCCAGCTGCGCTCACCGGTAGCTGGGGCCACCTGATAGCTGGGCATACCGCCTTTGGGCTGAACGGTGATGGAACGCGTTTCACCGCCCACGCGTACCTCGTCAATGCGGTTGCGAGCGTCTTCAATGCGGATTTGCTGGGTAGAAGGCGCAAGTGGCGCAGTGACGCTGGCCGTGGCTGACGCTGCGGGTGTGGGTGTGGGTGCGGGTGTGGGTGCTGTAGCCGTCTGCGCCTGCGACAGAGCGCACAGGCTCATGCTCGCAGCGATCAAAAAACGGGCGCAAGCCGCCAGGCGGGAAGGGTTGAACATCATTTTTTGATTGTAGTTGGCCATTAAAACCGGCGTTGGGCCACCAAACGCACGGCCTGCCCGAGCAGGATCGGTTCAGCTAGACTTTTTTTTAGCCCATGCCTTGAGCACCTGCATCTCGACATCAGAGAACAACACCTCAGCGGCCAATTGCGGGCACTCGCGCCCCAGCAAAGTCAGCAGCATGATGCGCCAGGCAATCACCAAATTGATGGCAATCGTGCGTTTGAGCCGCTCTGCTGTCTTGTGCTGCAACTTCTCAATATTGCAGCCGCTCTTGAGCACCCGAAGCCAATCCTCAATGCGCCAGCGCAGACAGTACCAATGCAAAATCTCCTGCGCCTGCTCTGGGGTCGATACCGCGCACGTCGTCAGTAAAAACCACTCCACTGGCTCATCATCCTTGGGGCAACTGGTCTCCTGAACATGCACCACCGTCAGCTTGATGGGCGCTTTGTCCTTTTGATACACCCCGGGGCGCAACTCAATGTCCAGATAACGCAAAGCCACCGTGGCACTGCGCTGCACATGCCCGGGCTTGGCCTGCTGTTTGTTTTTCTTGGTGCGTGCGCTTTGCCGGGGCACCTTGATCACCATCTCGCCACAGGCGGGGCTCTCGCGCACCGTCTCAAACAGATGCCCGCCCACCTCATCCATGGTACGGTCATGCTTGGAGCGCACCAACAAGGCAACCTTACCGGTTTTGCGCTGCTCATCAAAAAGTTCAAAGAAGTCCGCTTCTCGGTCCATCACGCCCACCAAGCGGGTCTCGGGCAGTTCTCGGGCCAGCTCGACACAGTCGCGCAAGCCATTGATCCAAGTGAAGGACTTCTTCTCTTGAATCGGAATGCTTGCCGCTAGGCGGGTATCGGAGTCTGATTTGGGCTGTGGGGCTGAGAATTGTGCATTGAGCACCCCCAGCGGCAGGCCCTCGGTAGTGACACAGAAGGTTGAATGCAGGTGCAGTCCCCGGGTTTTTGCACCGGTCTGGTTTTTACTCAGCACGCCCAGATCGCTGCATTGGGTTGGCCGCCTTTTAGGGCGGCCGGGTCATGGCGCGTGGCGCGGCAAGCTTGCCGTGCCGTTTGTCGCCGGTCTCATTGATTTCTATGGGTTCAACTACCTGGGCGCGTTGAGCCGCTTGACCCCTGCCACAAAGCGCGCCAGTGTGTCAGACAGAACCCCGCGCGGGATGGTCACTTCAATCAGCTGGAATTTGCCGCGCGTGGCCACGGCTTTGTCCAGCGCGGCCTTCAACTCGCCGCGTGTGCTCACGCGCACGCCGTCGCCGCCCAATCCCGCGGCCATGTCGGCAAAACCCCATTGGTCCAGATTGTTGAAACCCGATTCGGGCTGAAAGGTGCGCAGCATCTCCCAGCTGGCGTTGTTGAAGACGATGACGATCGGGTCCCAGCCGTAGCGGCGGCAGTTGCCCAGCTCCCAGCCGGTCATCTGGAAAGCGCCGTCGCCCACCAGAATCAGCGGGCGCTCACCCGTGGCGGCCTGCAACCCCAGTCCGGCCGGTACGCCAAAGCCCATGGTGGCGTAGTAGCCGGGCGCCACCAGCGCGGTGTGTTCGATTTCCATGGCGGTAAACAGACAGTCGCCCATGTCGCTGGCAATCGGCATCTTGCCGTGGTGCGCCATCAGGTCGTTGATGGCGGTGGCAATGTCGGTGGGGGCGATACTGGCTTGGTCAGCGGGCAGGCCGCGCGGGAACACCTGCGGCGTGATGGTGAATGCCTTTTCCTGCGTGCCAATGCGTTCCAGCATCTTGTCCACCAGCGCGGCCAGCGGCAGGCGGGCGTAGGTGTGGTAGCCGATGTTGACCTGGCCATTGAGCGCCTGAATGGTTTTGCGCATGTCGATTTTGGTTTCTGAGACGGCAAAGTTGGTGTCGCAAATGATCTCGCCCAGCAGAAACAGCCCGTCCGAGCTTTCCACCAGGTGCGTCACCTCCGGAAACCCGGCTACACCCATGTAGGTGCCCATCAGCGGTGCGTCGTGGTTGGCCAGCAGGCCACGACTCATGAAGCTGGTGACCACCGGCAGCCCCAGGCGGCGCGACAGCGCGGCGACCTTGTCTTCCAGCCCGTAGCGGCGTACTTCCACACCGGCCATCAGCACGGGTGACGTGGCGTTGGCCAGACGCTCCAGAATTTCATCCACACAGGCAGCCAGCGCGTCCGGGTCAACCTTGGCCGGGCTCTCTGGCACCACCTCGGCGCAGGGGACGGCCACCATGTCGCGCGGAATCTCGATATACACCGGTTCGCTGTGGCGCAGGCAACTGGCCAGCACGCGCGCAATGTCGGCCGGGGCGCGCGCGGCGTCGTCCAGGCGGCACTGGTCGCACGTGATCTCTTTGAAAATCTGGAACTGGCTGTCGAGCGTTTTGGCTTGGTGGTGCAGCAGCAGGCCAGATCGCGATTCATTTTTGCCGGGTCCACCTGAGAGTACCACCAGCGGGGATTTTTCGGCGTAGGCGGCAGCAATCGAGTTGATCATGTTCAGCGCGCCGGCGCCGTACGTCACTGCGGCCACGCCCAGGCTGGCGTTGATGCGCGCGGCCGCGTCGGCAGCAAAGCCGACACCGGGTTCGTGGCTCAGGGTATAGAGCGGCAAAATTTTCGATTGTTCGATGACACGAAAGTAGGGCAGGGCAAAGTCGCCCGGGATGCCAAAAATCTGCTGCGCGCCGTGCCTTTTGAGCGCGGTGAGCAACTGTTCGGTGAGATTCATGCGGAACGTCTCCAAAGGTAAAAGTGGGCGGATTATCACGGGCTGCTGTGCCCTGTGGCTGACACATGTCATGATTTCATGGGCTGTGAGCCGCTAACATGGGGGCACATTTTTTCAAGGAGTTTTTCTATGAGCATCCAGACAGTGGGCATCGTCGGCGCAGGCACCATGGGCAACGGCATCGCGCAGGCCTGCGCGGTAGCGGGCCTGAACGTGGTGATGGTTGATATTTCAGACGCGGCGGTGGCCAAGGGCATGGCTACCGTGTCGGGCAGCCTGGAGCGGTTGCTGAAAAAAGAAAAGATCACGGTGGTTGACAAAACGGCGGCGCTGGCGCGCATCAAGGGCAGCACGCAGTACAGCGACCTCAAGGGCGCGCAGCTGGTCATAGAGGCAGCCACTGAAAACTACGAGCTCAAGGTCAAGATCGTCAAACAGTTGGACGCGTTGCTGGCCCCGGAGGTGATCATTGCCACCAATACCTCATCCATTTCCATCACCAAGCTGGCGGCGGTGACCGGCCGTGCCGACAAATTCATTGGCATGCATTTCTTCAACCCGGTGCCGATGATGGCGTTGGTGGAGATCATTCGTGGTCTGCAAACCAGCGATGCCACGCACGCCGCTGTGCACGCCATGGCCAGCGCCCTGGGCAAGACCCCCATCACCGTCAAGAATGCGCCGGGTTTTGTGGTCAACCGCATTTTGGTGCCGATGATCAATGAGGCGTTTTTTGTGCTGGCTGAAGGCTTGGCTTCGCCGGAAGACATTGACGCCGGCATGAAGCTCGGTTGCAACCAGCCGATTGGCCCGTTGGCGCTGGCCGACATGGTGGGGCTGGACGTGTGCCTGGCGGTAATGGACGTGTATCTGGCCGAGTTTGGCGACAGCAAATACCGCGCTTGCCCGCTGCTGAAAGAAATGGTCGCTGCCGGTCGACTGGGCCGCAAGACCGGGCGTGGGGTGTACAGCTACTGATGGCCACCAGTCTGCTCGTCCTGCTGGACGATATCGCCACGCTGCTCGACGACGTGGCCTTGATGTCCAAGGTGGCGGCCAAAAAAACCGCCGGCGTGCTGGGCGACGACCTGGCGCTGAACGCCCAGCAAGTGACCGGCGTCAGGGCCGAGCGTGAACTGCCGGTCGTGTGGGCGGTATTCAAGGGGTCGCTGCTGAACAAGGCCATTTTGGTACCGCTGGCGCTGTTGCTGAGCGCCTTTGCACCATGGGCGATTACGCCGCTGCTGATGGCCGGTGGTCTTTTCTTGTGCTTTGAGGGGTTTGAAAAAATGGCGCACAAATTCCTGCATAGCAGCGCAGAAGACGACGCCCATCGCGCCGAATTGGCACACGCGCTGGCAGACGCCAAGGTGGATCTGGTGGCGCTGGAAAAAGACAAGATCAAGGGTGCCATTCGTACTGATTTCATTTTGTCCACCGAGATCATCGTGATTGCGCTGGGCATTGTGCAAGGCAGTGCGCTGATGGTGCAGGTGGGGGCGCTGATCGGCATTGCGCTAGCCATGACGATCGGGGTCTATGGCGTGGTGGCGGTGATCGTCAAACTGGACGATGTGGGTTTGTTTTTGACTCTGCGCCAGGGAGCGTCAGCGGGGGTGCGTCTGCAGCACCGATTAGGGCATTTGATTCTTGCGGCCGCGCCCTGGCTGATGAAGGCCTTGACCGTGGTGGGTACGTTGGCCATGTTTCTGGTGGGCGGCGGCATTCTGGCGCACGGCTTTCACAGTCTGGGCCAGTGGCTGGAGGCCCTCAGCCAAGGTGTGGGCGCGTTGGCGCCCGTGGCGGCCTTGCTGCTGAATGTGCTGCTGGGGCTGGTGGCGGGCGCATTGACCTTGCTGGTGGTGCAGGCCGTCAACGCTGTGCGCCACCGTATGGTGTAGCACCGGTCAGTGCCGGGTTACACCTCGCCGCCAAAGTGCTTGGTCAGGTTGTCCAGGTATTGCTCGACCATTTTTTCGAATTCGGCCTCAACCACCGGCGCCACCACCATCTTCATCAGGCCGGGCAGTGGCAGGGTGAGTTCGCCCTTGGACTTGAAAGTGATGTGGGTGGACTTCTTTTTGTCCACAATCTTCCAGTTGCCGGACACCAGCGCGTTGCCCACGCCTTTGACCGGCGTCCAGACCACGGTGCCCTTGGCGGCGTCGCTGACATACTTGGATGCGTAAATGGTTTGCAGGTTGATCTGCGCCAGGCCGATTTTTGCCATCTCCCAGCGGTACACGCCGTCGCCCATGTCCACCAACTGGTCCACTTTCGGGAAATAGCTGGCCGAGGTGGGCACGTCGGACAAGGTGTCAAACACCTTCTGGTAGCTGGCTTTGACGTTGAGCTCGTAGCCCAGATCGATGGTGACAGTAATGGCCATGGTGGCTTCCTTTAGATAGGTGATTGAACTGGCGCGCATTGTGGCAAAAAGCGGCACGTACCGATATCGGGATAACCCCGTCGCACATTGCCGCCACAATTGGGACGTTGATATCAAAGGATGTGCATGAGCTTGATTCTGGCCCCGATGGAGGGGCTGCTGGACTTTATTCTGCGCGACATCCTCACTCGGGTGGGGGGTGTGGACCGCTGCGTGTCCGAGTTCATCCGCATCACCGACACCTTGTTACCCGAGCGGGTTTTTTTGCGCCTGGTGCCCGAACTGGCGCACGGCGGCTTGACGCCCGCAGGCGTGCCGGTGCGCCCGCAGCTGCTGGGCAGCGATCCGGTGTGTGTGGCGGACAACGCGGCGCGTGTGGCGGGCATGGCGGGCACAGGGGTCGATCTGAACTTTGGCTGCCCGACGCAGGTGGTGAACCGCCACTGCGGTGGTGCGGCCTTGCTGGACGAGCCCGAGCTGCTGTACCGCATCGTGGCGCAGGTGCGCCGTGCCGTGCCCGCCGGGCAACCGGTGTCGGCCAAGATGCGTCTGGGCCTGCACGATGACCGCTGCGCGGAAGAATGCGCGCTGGCGATCGAGGCCGGTGGCGCCAGCGAACTGGTGGTGCACGCGCGTACCAAAGCCGATGGCTACCGCCCGCCTGCTTATTGGCACCGTGTGTACGACGTGGCGCAGGTGGTGCGCTTGCCGGTGATTGCCAACGGCGAGATCTGGAGCGTGGCCGACGCCCAGGCTTGCCGCGCGGCCAGTGGATGCCAGGCGCTGATGCTGGGGCGCGGCATGGTGGCCAACCCGGCGTTGGCGCTGGAGATTCTGGCGCTACAGGGCAGGCCTGACCAGATCGGCGGGTTGCCCTGGAACGCCTTGCAGCCGCTGCTGCTTGAATTTTGGCGACTGGCTTGCCAGCACCTGCGCTACGACCAACGCACCGGGCGGCTCAAGCAGTGGCTCAACCTGCTGCGGCGTACCTACCCGCAGGCGCAAGCTGCGTTTGACGCGGTGCGCACGCTGCACGACCCGAGCGACGTGGACGCCTGGTTTCTTGCTGCATGGGGCTTGAAACCCGGGCCTGTGGTGTCATTTACCCCTGACGGGCCGACCAGAAGGTCGCCCGATAAAATGAACGCATGAGTACCAAGCCCCCCAAGTATCCCCGGCCCCAGGTGCGCGGCATTGACGAAGACACCGACGGCACCGTGGTGCTGGAGCGGCGTACGCAAAAGACGCGCCCGCCCAAGTTGTACCAGGTGGTCATGCTCAACGACGACTACACCCCCATGGAGTTTGTCGTGATCGTGATCCAGGAATATTTTGGCAAAGACCTCGACACCGCCACCCAGATCATGCTCAAAATTCACCTGGACGGGCGCGGTGTGTGCGGTGTTTATTCGCGCGACGTGGCGGCCACCAAGGTCAACCAGGTGTTGGAAGCAGCCAACAAAGCCGGGCATCCGTTGCAGTGCGTGGCTGAACCAGTGGAGCCATGAGGGTATAAGACAGTTTGTCGGATCGCTGATTTCAATTCAGATTAAAGTAAACGCTCACGCAAGAGCCATTGAAGGAATTTCATGATTGCACAAGAATTGGAAGTCAGTCTGCACATGGCGTTTGTTGAGGCACGTCAGCAGCGCCATGAATTCATCACGGTAGAGCACCTTTTGCTGGCGCTGCTGGACAACCCCAGCGCGTCTGAGGTGTTGCGCGCCTGCTCGGCCAATATTGACGATTTGCGCAAGTCACTGGTGGTTTTCATCAAGGACAACACGCCGCAGGTGGCCGGCAGCGACGACGTGGACACGCAGCCCACGCTGGGGTTTCAGCGTGTCATTCAGCGCGCCATCATGCACGTGCAGTCCACCGGCAGCGGCAAGAAAGAAGTGACCGGCGCCAACGTGCTGGTGGCCATTTTTGGCGAAAAAGACTCGCACGCCGTGTATTACCTGCACCAGCAAGGTGTCACAAGGCTGGACGTGGTTAACTTCATTGCGCACGGCATCAAAAAAAGCGATCCGCCTGAGCCGGTCAAATCTGGTGAAGTACCTGCCGAGGCCGAAGAAGGGTCCGAGCGGGGCGAAAAATCTTCACCGCTGGAGCAGTACACGCAGAACCTCAACCAGTTGTCCAAAGACGGCAAGATCGACCCACTGATCGGGCGCGAGTACGAGGTTGAGCGTGTGATCCAAATTTTGTGTCGTCGGCGCAAGAACAACCCGCTGCTGGTGGGCGAAGCGGGTGTCGGCAAAACCGCGATTGCCGAAGGACTGGCCTGGCGTATCACGCAAAAAGAGGTGCCCGAGATTCTGGCCGAGTCGATCGTTTATTCGCTCGACATGGGGGCACTGCTGGCGGGCACCAAATACCGCGGCGACTTTGAACAGCGCCTCAAAGGTGTGCTCAAGAGCCTCAAGGACAAGCCCAACGCCATCTTGTTCATCGACGAAATCCACACCCTGATTGGCGCCGGGGCGGCCTCGGGCGGCACGCTGGACGCGTCCAACCTGCTCAAACCGGCGCTGGGCTCGGGCGCGCTCAAGTGCATTGGCGCCACCACCTTTACCGAATACCGTGGCATCTTTGAAAAAGACGCGGCGCTGAGCCGACGCTTTCAAAAAGTGGATGTGGTGGAACCTACGGTGGAGCAAACCATTGACATCCTCAAGGGGCTCAAGTCGCGCTTTGAAGAACACCACAGCGTCAAGTACGCGCTGGGTGCGTTGCAGGCCGCCGCCGAACTGAGCGCCAAGTACATCAACGACCGGCACTTGCCCGACAAGGCCATCGACGTGATCGACGAGGCCGGTGCGGCGCAGCGCATCCTGCCCGCAAGCAAGCGTAAAAAGATCATCAGCAAGGCCGAAGTGGAAGAAATTGTCGCCAAGATTGCCCGCATTCCGTCGGCCAACGTGTCGCACGACGACCGCGGCAAACTCAAGACGCTCGAGCGTGACCTCAGAAATGTGGTGTTTGGGCAAGACAAGGCGCTTGACATGCTTAGCTCCAGCGTCAAGATGGCGCGCTCTGGCCTGGGCAAGGGCGACAAGCCGATTGGCTGCTTCCTGTTCAGTGGCCCCACCGGTGTGGGCAAGACCGAAGCGGCCAAACAGCTCGCCTACATCATGGGCATCGAGCTGATCCGCTTTGACATGAGCGAGTACATGGAGCAGCACGCCGTGAGCCGCCTGATCGGTGCGCCCCCCGGGTATGTGGGATTCGATCAGGGTGGTCTGCTGACCGAGGCGATTACCAAAAAACCGCATTGCGTGCTGCTGCTCGATGAAATTGAAAAAGCGCATCCGGCGATCTTTAACGTGTTGCTGCAGGTGATGGACCACGGCACGCTGACCGACAACAACGGGCGCAAGGCGGATTTCCGCAACGTCATCATCGTCATGACCACCAACGCCGGTGCTGAGACCATGGCCAAGGCGACCATCGGCTTTACTAACCCGCGCGAGTCGGGCGACGAAATGGCCGACATCAAACGCATGTTCACGCCCGAATTCCGCAACCGGCTCGACGCCATCGTCAGCTTCAAGGCGCTGGACGAAAACGTGATCCTGCGCGTGGTGGACAAGTTCCTGCTGCAGCTCGAAGCACAACTGGCCGACAAGAAGGTCGAGGTGACCTTTACCGACAAGCTGCGCAAGCACCTGGCCAAGAAGGGGTTTGACCCCCTGATGGGCGCGCGCCCGATGCAGCGCCTGATTCAGGACACCATTCGCCGTGCGCTGGCCGACGAGCTGCTGTTTGGCCGACTGGTTGACGGTGGTCGCCTGAACGTCGATCTGGACGACAAGGACGAGAGCAAAACTGAGGTGTTGCTCGACATCTCGCCGCTGCCCAAGCGCGAAGGCAAGGCCAAGCCCGAGGCACAAGAAGTCGCGGTTGGTTAAACCCAAGCCGGACAAGACGGAAACGTTGGGCTTTGCATGACTTCCTCCCGCCTTTGGGGGAGGGAGGAAATTCATTTGACGCGCCTGGATTCTTCCCCGGATTCGCAAAGATTTGACTTGTTAGGGCTGGTATTTACTTAGCGAACGCGGCGAGGTTACGGGTGAAGTCGGTGGTCTTAATCCCTTTGAATTCAGGGCTGGTATTTACTCTCGGCTGTTTTGCCGATTCTGTCAAACGCCCTCGTCTTAATCCCTTTGAATTCAGGGCTGGTATTTACTCCACCGAAGCCAACCAATAGCCACCGTATGAACAGTCTTAATCCCTTTTAATTCAGGGCTGGTATTTACTCTGTGCCGTGTTTTTCGGCCTGTACCAGTCAGGGTGTCTTAATCCCTTTGAATTCAGGGCTGGTATTTACTCAGCCCCCGCCCTTATGTATGCGGTGGGGCGGGTGTCTTAATCCCTTTGAATTCAGGGCTGGTATTTACTCCGATCACACGGGCGGGTTTTACTACTACGCCAGCGTCTTAATCCCTTTGAATTCAGGGCTGGTATTTACTCGCTTGGGCAGGCTATTGAGGTGGCGTTGGGCAGTCTTAATCCCTTTGAATTCAGGGCTGGTATTTACTCTCCCGATTTGGAAGCATGTTGTATATGAACGTGAGTCTTAATCCCTTTGAATTCAGGGCTGGTATTTACTCCGCGCAGAATGCGGGTTTGTTTCGGCCTGGGATGTCTTAATCCCTTTGAATTCAGGGCTGGTATTTACTCCCATCAAAAGCGCAAGTTAAAGCTCAGAGCCGTCTTAATCCCTTTGAATTCAGGGCTGGTATTTACTCCCGGGGACTATTGGGATAATATATTAGAATCAATGTCTTAATCCCTTTGAATTCAGGGCTGGTATTTACTCGTACGGATGCTGGAAAACATATAATGCTGTTCAGTCTTAATCCATTTGAATTCAGGGCTGGTATTTACTCCGAAGCAAAAGCGTATTAAGTATAATGATATGTCTTAATCCCTTTGAATTCAGGGCTGGTATTTACTCCAGGCGCAAAAGGCGGCTTGGGAATACGATGACGGTCTTAATCCCTTTGAATTCAGGGCTGGTATTTACTCTGCTTACTTCTATCAAGATGCTGATGCCGTTGAGTCTTAATCCCTTTGAATTCAGGGCTGGTATTTACTCAGACTAACCAAACCAGGCCCGCTGCTTAACACCCGTCTTAATCCCTTTGAATTCAGGGCTGGTATTTACTCAGCTGGATTGATACCAGTGACGTACCGGCACAGTAGTCTTAATCCCTTTGAATTCAGGGCTGGTATTTACTCACCCAGATGCCAGCATGACTGCAGATGACCTTGTCTTAATCCCTTTGAATTCAGGGCTGGTATTTACTCATGTTCAGCTCGCAAAATAAAAGGGAACTGATATGTCTTAATCCCTTTGAATTCAGGGCTGGTATTTACTCTTGCGAAAATCGAAAGAACAATTTCTGTTGGGGTCTTAATCCCTTTGAATTCAGGACTGGTATTTACTCCCAATGTTCGACGCAGCGAAGGACGATCTGCGTCGTCTTAATCCCTTTGAATTCAGGGCTGGTATTTACTCCTCCACAAAATCGCTTGCACATTTTAACGAGCTTTGTCTTAATCCCTTTGAATTCAGGGCTGGTATTTACTCCTTTGAAGAAGCATCAATGATAGGGACTGATCTGTCTTAATCCCTTTGAATTCAGGGCTGGTATTTACTCAGCATGGCAAAGTAACTATCCATCCATGGCGCAAGGTCTTAATCCCTTTGAATTCAGGGCTGGTATTTACTCAATTGTCCCGATACTGGAGGCTCATTATGAAAGTGTCTTAATCCCTTTGAATTCAGGGCTGGTATTTACTCAATAACACGCGGCGACGCACTTGCCGCAGCGCGCGTCTTAATCCCTTTGAATTCAGGGCTGGTATTTACTCCAATCACACGCAATAGCTACGGAGAAATAACACGGTCTTAATCCCTTTGAATTCAGGGCTGGTATTTACTCGGTGTACGTGAAAAAAGAGTATGCTACCAAAAAGGTCTTAATCCCTTTGAATTCAGGGCTGGTATTTACTCTTGCACTTACTGCGCTTTTTTTATGGTTGTTTGGTCTTAATCCCTTTGAATTCAGGGCTGGTATTTACTCCTATTGCGAGTATATCCCTGAGTTAGTTAAATGTCTTAATCCCTTTGAATTCAGGGCTGGTATTTACTCATACTTATGGGGACTATTATATGGCTAATATAGGTCTTAATCCCTTTGAATTCAGGGCTGGTATTTACTCCTGGATGTTATAAAACTTATAATGCGGTTCAAGGTCTTAATCCCTTTGAATTCAGGGCTGGTATTTACTCCTGCCGTGTTTTCTAGCATTAAAGAGTATGGATGGTCTTAATCCCTTTGAATTCAGGGCTGGTATTTACTCAGCCAATAAGGCCGTTGCAGCCAAGGCAGCCAAGTCTTAATCCCTTTGAATTCAGGGCTGGTATTTACTCAACGGCGAAACAGACACTACTTTCGGCACTGCCAGTCTTAATCCCTTTGAATTCAGGGCTGGTATTTACTCCCGAGGTGCGCACTGGGTACAAGCTCTTGGCCCGGTCTTAATCCCTTTGAATTCAGGGCTGGTATTTACTCGGCACTCGAAGCCAAAATTAAAGGGCAGCTCACGTCTTAATCCCTTTGAATTCAGGGCTGGTATTTACTCGGCCGGGACTTCAACAACAGCGTGACCAAGGTGAAGTCTTAATCCCTTTGAATTCAGGGCTGGTATTTACTCAGACTATGATACTAACCCTAGAATTTGGAGTATGGTCTTAATCCCTTTGAATTCAGGGCTGGTATTTACTCCTACCAAAACGGTGTAACTGTTGCGGCTATCGTCTTAATCCCTTTGAATTCAGGGCTGGTATTTACTCCACGTTATGTTTGAAGGTAATGTTATTGTATCGTCTTAATCCCTTTGAATTCAGGGCTGGTATTTACTCGATATGGATATTATATTTGAGGACTATGATGGGTCTTAATCCCTTTGAATTCAGGGCTGGTATTTACTCGAAAGGGATTATACATAATCAAATGGCTGTAGTCTTAATCCCTTTGAATTCAGGGCTGGTATTTACTCGACGCGCTTATCAGCGAAGTAGGAGCCGACAAGGGTCTTAATCCCTTTGAATTCAGGGCTGGTATTTACTCATCTACGGTGAAATAGTTCGCGGAGACGCGCTGTCTTAATCCCTTTGAATTCAGGGCTGGTATTTACTCACCCTGCACGGCAAGCTGTACTACACCCGACAGGTCTTAATCCCTTTGAATTCAGGGCTGGTATTTACTCGCTCTGGCGCAGCGTATGCGTCACCGATCCTAGCGTCTTAATCCCTTTGAATTCAGGGCTGGTATTTACTCTGATATTGATTTCGACGCAGCCTCTGTAGACGTCTTAATCCCTTTGAATTCAGGGCTGGTATTTACTCGACCGCATCGCGCGGCACCTAGGCTACTGTCCAGGTCTTAATCCCTTTGAATTCAGGGCTGGTATTTACTCAGACCCTGCTGGCAGAGACGGCGCGCATCGTTGAGTCTTAATCCCTTTGAATTCAGGGCTGGTATTTACTCGAAAAGATTTTCAAGGCACTTGCGAACAGCAAGGTCTTAATCCCTTTGAATTCAGGGCTGGTATTTACTCTTTGACTGTCCAAAAATAACTATTAATAATAGAAGTCTTAATCCCTTTGAATTCAGGGCTGGTATTTACTCACTGCATGGTTTGAATTTAAACATGAGGCACTGGTCTTAATCCCTTTGAATTCAGGGCTGGTATTTACTCCATCACGGTCCAAGCCAGCGCGCGATTTCGATGACGTCTTAATCCCTTTGAATTCAGGGCTGGTATTTACTCTGCAGGGGCGTGACTACCAACTCATGCCAACAGTCTTAATCCCTTTGAATTCAGGGCTGGTATTTACTCTTTAAACGTAGCCTTTGACGATAAAGACGAGGCGTCTTAATCCCTTTGAATTCAGGGCTGGTATTTACTCGGACGCTTATCCATTAGGCACCAACGCTTTCAGTCTTAATCCCTTTGAATTCAGGGCTGGTATTTACTCTCTCGTGGCGCAAAACCGCGCTACGGATAGGGCGTCTTAATCCCTTTGAATTCAGGGCTGGTATTTACTCGTCCGGGGTACGGCGCTGCAAGCCGGCCGTATAGGTCTTAATCCCTTTGAATTCAGGGCTGGTATTTACTCATAGGCAATTAAGTAATAGTAAAGTAGTCGAGTGTCTTAATCCCTTTGAATTCAGGGCTGGTATTTACTCGTGCGTAAACCAGAGAGCCGAGCCTACACCATCGTCTTAATCCCTTTGAATTCAGGGCTGGTATTTACTCATATTCTGCAGTATCTTGAGGTTTCCATACAGGTCTTAATCCCTTTGAATTCAGGGCTGGTATTTACTCACATGGCGTGTTATGCTTGAAGATAATATTATTGTCTTAATCCCTTTGAATTCAGGGCTGGTATTTACTCTCAGAAGTTACTATTAATAATAGAATATATCGCGTCTTAATCCCTTTGAATTCAGGGCTGGTATTTACTCGGCACCCGCCAAAATCATCAATGTTGTCATTGGGTTGGCTGGGTGGTTGACGCTTGTTAACGGTGCTTGCAAGGCTAACTTTCCTTGACAATGATAGATGATGTTTCATGCGCTTTGGGACTCTGTGCAAAGATAGCCTCTAGCGCTTGCTGCACTTGCGTCAGTAGCTATAAAAATGTACTTTTTAGACATGGTTTGGGGGGTTATTTGCGCCGGTGCTCGCTGCTGATCAGCAAGCCACCGGGCAGCACGTCTTCAGGCAGGATGCTGGCCCCCATGCTGATCTGCCAGCCGTTGTCTGGCAGTTTGTAGGCGCGCACGTCGTCGGCGTCGGGGTGGATCAACTTGGCTATTTTGACCATCAGTTCGGACATTTTGGCAGCATTGCTTTCCACCAGAAAGACCGAATATTGCACCGGTACGCCGTGCTTCTTTAGAAACCTGAAGACGCGGCCCAGACGCCGGGGGTTGGCAATATCGTAGGTGACCAGGTAGCGGGCGGTTTGGTTGTCGGCCATGGTGCTTGTCTCAGGTGTGCATGGCTTTAAGCGCCGTGCGGTGCAGGTGCACCAGGTGCAAGGTGAGGGCGCTGGCGTTGCGCGCGCTCCAGCGTTCAAACAGTTCGGTGGCGGTGGCGCTGTCAGTGGTCTGGTCGGCCAGCGTGCCGGCACCCAGGTTCATCTCGGCCCACAGCAGGTTGCACAGGTCTTCGTCCAGATTCATGGCTTGCAGGCGCGGTCCCCACAGTTGCGGGGTCAAACCGTGGCTGTTGAGCTGCGCGGCCACATAGGCCAGGCACAGGCTGCGCAGTTCGGGGTTCAGGTGCACCAGGACGTGGCCGCCATAGACGTAGTCGCGCTTGGTGGCTTCCCATTGCTGCGGTGTCACCGTATCCTGATGCTCTTGTTGCCAGCGTACCAGTGTGTCCATGCGTCGCGCGCGCAGCCAGTTTTGATAGCGCTCGGGGCCGTCGGCGCGCTCGCTCCATAGCTCCAGCGCCGTGGCCAGGCTGGCGCTTTGGCGCGGTTGCGCATACAGGCTGCCCAGCGCCTGACCACGCGCATCCAGCCAGGTGATGCCAATGCCCGCGCGCATGCACAGGGCCAGCGCGGTGCCGCTCCAGTCCACCACGTCGGCGCTGCTCACCACGCGTGCCACCCGCGCCAGCGGAAAACGCAGTACCTGCGCGCGCTCGTTGGTGACCACCAGCGCGGCGTCGGTACAGGTGACGCGTTTGTGCTCGCGCCCGCCCAGGTACAGGGCGCGCGCGCCCGGGCCGGGTTGGGCGCTGCGTTTGGGGTGGCGCGTGTTCAGCACAATTCGTCCTCGTCGTCGGGGTTGGCCAGCCACACCAGGCCCTGCTGGCGCAGGCTGCGTGCCAGCGCCTGGCATTGCGCGCGCAGGTAGCGCCACCACGGGGCGCTGGCTTGTTCCCATGCGGCGTAATAGATGCTGCGCCCGGCCTTGCCCAGCAGGCACGCGCCTTTGTCGATGGAAAAGTGGTCTTCGCGCAGCGTGCGGCTGCGCAACAGCTCCCACACCCACAGGTCGATGGCGGCGCGCAGCGGTTCGATCAGGTCGCTGGCCAGGCTTTCGCGGCCAAAACTGGGGCGGTGGTAAAAGCCCAGCATGGGGTCGAGCCCGGCGGCTACGCAGGCCTGCACCGCTTGCAGGTGCACCATGGTGTAGCTCAGGCTCAGGCAGACGTTGACCGGGTCGCGCGGCGGGCGGCGGTTGCGCCCGGTAAATTGCAGCGCCGGGGCAAACACCCCGGCCAGGCCGCCAAAGTAGGCGCGTGCGGCAGCGCCTTCCAGGCCCAGCAGGGTGGGCAGGTTTGGCAGGTTCTGTGGGGGTTGGTTTTGTGTAGGAGCTGCGCCCTCGCTGCGAAGGGTGTTGAGGATGCCGTCCAGACTTTGCAGCGCGTCAAACAGCGGTTTGCGTGCATCGGGGCGCGCCGCTTGCAGCGTGCGCAGGGTGCGGCGCTGGCGCGTGATTTTGCTGCGCACCAGGGCCAGTGCCCACTGGCGGCAGGCGGCCTCATCCATCACGCGCTGGGCCTGCGCCAGGCGCACGGCGGCGTCGTTGTGCTGGCTGCCCAGCACCAGCGCCACGCGGCGCGGCTGGCGCGGGCTCATCAGCACGGTGGTCACGCCGGCTTCGGCCAGCTTCATCAGCACACCGCTGTCCAGGCGGGTTTGCGCGCCGTGGATGACGCAGCGGTCGATCAGCTTGATGGGCACGGTGCCACGGCGCACACCGGCCTCGTACAGGGCCAGGGTGTCGCCTTCGGATTTGACTTCAAGCTGCGCGCGGTCCAGAACAAGTGTGCTCATAAGATAAAGATAAAAGGGGACGCTACCCTTTTTTCGTCAAAAAAGGGTCAAAAAAGGGTAGCGTCCCCTTTTATCCTCACCCTTTTATCCTTTTATCCAACATAAAAATAGTCCGGGTCGGCGGGTTGCACGGCTTTGCCCAGGGTATGCACGCGGCTGCGCGGGTCCAGCCGCAGCAGCATGAAGCGGTCGGTGCCCAGGTCCAGCAGGGCGCGCATGTCGTCGATCAGGGTGATGCGCTCGGCCACGCTCAAAAACAGTTCGTGCACCGACTTTTGCCCGCCGGTGGCATACACGCGCGCCAGCTTCAGCGCGGCCACCAGCCGGTGCGGTTCAGCGATGTCGTAGCAGGCCAGGTGCAGCAGGCGTTGGGTCATGGCCGCTATTGTTGGGCGGCGCGCCGGTTTTGTGGGGTGCGGCAAGCTTGCTGTGCGCGTATTACACTGTCGTACAAAAGGGGTAATTACGATGCAAACCACGTTAACCGTTCGCTTGTCAGATGCAGAAACCCAAGGGCTTGATATGCTATGTCATCACAGCGGTAAGTCACGCAGTGAGGTGGTGCGTGAGGCACTGCGTGCACATCGCTTACGAGATTCGCTGCGTCAAAGCCAAGCCCAATTGGCACCGTTGGCGCGCGCCGCAGGCTGGCTGACGGAAGATGATGTGTTGCAAGACGTGTCATGAAGGTGTTTTTGGACACCAACGTGTGGGTGTCAGCCACCATTTTTTCGGGCTTGTGTGAAGAGCTGGTTCTGCAATGTGCTGATCGCGACTGGCTGTTTGGCAGCCCTCTGATCCAGATGGAGGCACATGAGGTGTTGGCGCGCAAGTTTCCTCAGTGTCTGAATGCGTGCGAGTTGTTTGATGCTTCTTGGCAGGTGGCCCAATGGGTTGACGATGCCGCCGAGCCGCCCAACGACAATGATCAGCGGCTGGTGAATGCCGCAGCCAGTGCTGGCATGGACTTTTTTGTTACGGGTGACAAGCGGGTGCTGGGTTGGCAAGCCGTCAAGCGGGTCGATGGCATGATGAAAATTGTGACCCCGCGTGAGGCATGGATGGCATTATTTGGGCGCACCTAGCGACCGAATGTGTAGCCCCCCAGCCCCATGGTGGCGTTTTTGCCGACGTGCAGCCATTGGCCCAGCCACAGCCAGGGCGCCACAGTGGCGATGGCTTCGGGCGTGCCGTGCAGGCGCCAGGTGCCCACCACGCCGCCCAGCGTCATTTCTTGCTGCTGGCGGCTGGAATAGCGCGTCCAGTCGAGCCAGCGCAGGGCTTTGTCGTCTTGCAGCGTGGCTGCCGCGGTGATAGCTTGGCTGGCGGCGGCGTCCAGCCCGGTGATGCCGGCGTGGAACTGCAACACCAACTGCACCCTGCGCGTGAGGTGGATAAGCAGCGTGCGCGCATCAAGTTTGCCCGCAGGCAGCGCGTGGCCCTGGTGCTGCAAGCGCAGCGGGGTGTGCAGGTGCAGGGTCAATGCCTGGCCAGATTCTTTAGCATTTAATTGGCCTGTAGCGCTTGTCGGTTGTGCGCTGGCAGCTATGTTTGATGTAGCGTTAGTGGCACGCTCAGACGCCGCTGCGCTGTTGCTTGTGGTGGTGGCGGTGATGCACGCGGCCCAGTCCAGTTGCGCGGGGTGATCCGCGATGCGGGGGTTCTCGGCGGTCCAGATCGGCGCAGCGCTGCCGTCTGGCGCCAGCCAGTCGATGCGCTGCAGCTCGCAGGGGCTGCGGCTGGTGGTCAGACCGCGCGCCAGGGCGCGTTGCAGCGCCAGCAACACCAGCGCAGACTGCGCCAGCGCTGGGCCGATCAGCACAATGCCAAATTCAAGTGCGTCGCCTGGCTGCAAGGTGCGCGCGCCAGGGTTGGGCGGCTCGATAACGTAGGCGTTGGGGAGGGCGCTAAAGGCTTGCGGGCGGTGGCTGTGCGCTGCCGATGCGGGTGTGGCGCTGGCCGACGGCAAGGCACTGGTCGCCGCCGTGGTGCTGATCTCGGTAGCCGCGCCACCCACTGCGGCGTCGGGTGGCGTGGCCTCAAAAATACGCGTGTAAGGGCAGGTGGCCAGCAGCGCGCAGCCGGGGCAGCGCGGCGCGCGCGTCATGCACGCCAGGTGGCGCAGCGCCGCGCCAAACTGCCCGCGCAGCAAAGAGCCGGCGTAGGGCGGCAGCGCCAGCGGTGCCTGCACCTGGGCAATCAGGCGGTAGCGGGCAATGGGCAGGGGGGGGCTTTGGTCTGTGGCAGATGGTGTGGGGTGTGTCATGGCGGTGTTGGGGCTATCCGTTTTGACTTCAGGCGCCGCCTTGCAGCCAGCGCCGTTGCAGTACGCCGGCCAGGTCGCGCAGCTCGCGCCCGCTGATGACCAGCAGGCCGTCTTCTTCGGCGCGGGCGCGGTCCACGCTGCCGGGGGCGAGCGCGCCACGGTAGTCGATGAGCGCGGCGCGGGTGCGCAGGCCGCCCAGGCGGCGCAGCGATTCAAGCTTGTAAATGGCGGCGCTGGCGCGTGTGCCGGTGGCGTCGCTGGCGGCCAGGTTGGCGGTTTTGCATTCGATGATGTGTAGCGTGTTGCGGTACAAAAACGCCACGTCGATCTCGTTTTTGTCCAGTCCGGCGCGGCCCTTGGGCGGGTTGGCAAAGCGCACGCTCAGGCCGCAGACCACGTCGGTCAGGGCCTGCGGCATTTGGCCGCGCAGGCTTTGCACTTGCTCGAGCACGTGCCATTCCAGCCAGCCGCCAGCGGCAAAAAAGCGCGCTAGTTCGTTTTTGAAGCTTAACTGTAGTCCGGCTTGCCGGACCAAACCGGCATCCGAGAGCTGCCCGATCAGTTCGCCCAGCGCTTCACTACCCAGTTGTTCAGGGCTGAGCTTGGCGCTTAAGCCGCCCGCATCTTGGGCTTGGAGCGCCAGGTAGTTGAGCACGCCCAGGGCGCGCCCGGCGTGTTCGATCTGGTCAATAAAGCGTGCCGTGAGGTCGCGCAGCGCCGCTGTCACTTGGGGTTGCTCGGGCACATCCACCGTGTGGCCGTGGGCGCGCAGCAGTTCGTGCACCTTGAGCTGGGCGCGCAGCGGCGGCGCCGGGGTGCGCTCGCCCAGGACCACCACGGTGTCGTTTTCGACGTTGACGTAATACACCGGCAACCCCTGGCTGCGAAACACTTCTTGTGCGGCCAGCGCCATGAGCTTGGTGCCACCGGTGGCGTTAAGCGCCACGCGCTGGCCCTCGTGCGCGGCCAGAAAGTTCAAAAAAGCGTCGGCCAGCGCGCCGTAGTCAAAGGCGTCGGGCAGGTCCAGCAGCTCGATCTTGAGGCCCTGGCCCTTGGTTTGCATGACGCTTTTGAGCGCCAGCGCGTTGTGTTTCATGCGCTCGCTGGTTGCCAGTACCACGGTGGCGGGGTGCCAGGCGGGGTCGAGCAGCGGCAGCAGATTTGGGGTGGCCTGGTCGCTGACCAGACACAGGTGGAGGGTGCAGGTTTGCATGGGATGATGCGGGTGAAGTGGGGGTGGTGATCAGCGGGTGATGCAGTGGCGTTCAGGGCGCGGGCGCGATCAATTGGGCAAACACGGCGGCATCGACCGCCTTGAGCAAGGCTTCGCGCTGCGCGGCGGGCAAAAAGGCGTGCACAAAGGCCTGGCGCAGCAGCGCCAGCGCCTGCCACTGCGTCAGACCGCCAGGCGTCATGCGCGCTGCGGCAAGGTATTCACCGGCCAGCGTGGTGCGGCTGATGCCGGGGTTGTCGGTGCACAGCGTCAGCGGCAGGCCCAGGTCCATCAGGCGCTGCAAGGGGTAGGTGGGCAGGCCGAAGCTTGCCGGTTGACTGGGGTCGGCAAAGCCCACCACCTCTCGGTTGGAGCTGGGGCACAGCTCCAGGCACACGCTGCGGTCGCGCAGGCGCGCGGCCAGTTGGGGGTGGTCGGCCAGGCTCAGGCCGTGGCCCACGCGGTCGGCGTGCAGGCGGTAGGCGGCTTGCCAGATGCGACTGGCGTCCTCGCCTTCACCAGCGTGGATGGTGATGGGCAGGCAGGCGGCAAAGGCCGGCTCAAAGGCCGCCACCAGCGCGTCGGTGAGGGGCTGGGCCTCGTCCCCAGCCACGTCCAGGCCAAGCAAGAAATCGGGTGCCAGCGCTTGTGCAGCCAGCGCAGCCAATACTGTTTTTTGTAGCGTAGCGGGGTCGCGCCGATCCAGAATCCAGATAAAGCCGATGCGGGGCATGGCCGCGTTCGCACCCGGCGCCATAGGCTTTTGCCCTGTCTTGCCCACGTCTGCCCCGGCAGCGGCCAGCGCAGCGCGCAGCTCGTACACAAAGCCGGCCGGATCGCTGGGGCGGTATTTGTGCGGGCTGCCGCGCAGTTCCAGGTAAACCAGGCCTTCGGCGCGCGCCTGCACCACGATGGCCTGCGCGTAGGGTTTGAGCGCGGCCGGGTGGCCCAGCAGGGCCGAGCCGCTCAACTCGCCCGGGCGCTCGTAAGCGGCAAAGCCGTGCGCGTGCCGGGTTTTCAGGGCGATGCGCGGCGCGGTTACGCCATACAGGTTGCGCTGCAACTGTGGGGCGCTGGCGTTGCGCAGCAGGGTGGCGCAGCGTTCGGCCCGCAGGATGGCGCCGGTGGGATCGCCCGGCTGGGGCGGCTGTGCCTGTAGCCGCTGCGGCCAGTCCCACGGCCAATCCTGCGACGCATCGGGTGCGTCGTTCAAGTCATAGTCGGCGTCATCCAGCGCATCGCTTGCATCGGACGCCCCATCTTCTGATAGCAGCCAGCCTATGTCCGTTAAGCGCTGGAGCCTGTTTTGCTTTGGAATGCTGGCCCAGATGCGTTCTGCCACCTGGCGCTGCGCGGCAATGTCCAGGCAGCCACCCAGGTGCCGGTGCAGGTCGGCTTTGGGCAGGGCGGTGAGCCAGTCCAGGTGCTCGGCGCTGACGGGCGTGCGGCGCAGGTGCTCGATCTGCGCCGGGGGCAGGCGGTACAGGCTGCGCCAGTTGTCGTGGTGCTCGGTTTGCGCCACTTGCGCCAGAAAGTTGCCCATCAGTTGGCTGCCTTGGCGTTGGCGCAGGCGCAACTCGGCGTCGAGCCACGCTGCACCTTGGGAAGCAGGCGCGGCCCAGCGGCACGGCGTGCCGGGCGCGGCCAGCGGCAGGGCAAAGCGTTGCGCGGTGACCGGGCCGGCGCCGTCTTCCAGCGCCACGTCGAGCAGTTCGCTGCGCGTGCCACGGCCGGCCACCAGCGGCCGGATGCTGTTGGCCAAATCGGTCGCTAGCGCGCATGAAAACAGCGCAGGCTGCTGTTGTTTTAGTAGCGCATCGCGGCCCGCCAAAGGGGCTGGCAAGGGCTCTGGCCCGACCACGTGCAGCCACGCTGCGGCGCCAAAAATAGCCCCGGCGCCCTGCAAATCGGCGCTCATGGTTTTGCGCCCACCGGCCAGCGACAAGATCAGTTGACCGCCGTGGGCGCAGCGTTCGGACGCCAGCAGCACCACGCGCAGGGTCAGCTCGCGCATGGCGTCGCACTCGGCCTGGGTGGCGAGTTGATCGGTGCCCGCGGCGGTCCAGATGCGCAGCGGCAGCGGCCGGCCGAGCTTGCCCCACCAGTCGTCCAGCAGCGCCAGACTGGCGGCGGTCTGCGCGCCTTCGGTGCTACAGACCCACAGCTCGTCCGGGGCGCGCAAGCCGTGCGCGGCGCGCAGCGCGTCGAGCTCAGCCCGGCGCGGGTGGTGCGCGTACAGGTCCAGCACGCCGGGCGCGAGCCAGCCAAAAATTTCGGCAATCACGGCCCAACTGGCGCCCAGGGTGCACAGCAGCAGGGTGGGGGCGGGGTGCGTCAGTTTGCCGATCGGACGGGGCTGCACGGACTGTGGGTAATCGGTTGTCATCAAATACTTTTTGATTGCTTTGCGATCCAATGCGAGGGGCCGTTTTGCCGCTTTTTTAGCCGCTCTTTATGGCCGGTTTGTCAGCTCTGCGCTTGTGGCCAGGTGGCGTGCCGCGAGCTGGCTCCACAACTCAAACGCCGGGTCATCGGCCACGCGCGCGGGGGCGCGAAAGCCTTGGCCGCACAGCGCTTCACCGGCCACAGGTTGCGGGTCGGCCGCCGGGCACCAACGTGCGCTGTAGAGCACGCCCAGGTGCACCCGGCCCACCGGGCTGTGGCCTTCATAAATCAGGCCGTGGCAGCGCAGATCGGCCAGGTCGGCGGCGCTGGCGCCCAGCTCTTCGGCCAGCTCCCGCCGCAGGGCGCGTTGCAGGGTGGCTTCTACATTTACACGAGAAATCGGCCTTGAACGCTTGTCTGGCATGCGTGAGCAGCTATCAAGTGCAGCGCAATTGATGGCATCGTTTGGCGCGCTTTGGGCATCGCCCGCAGCGCCTGTCAGGGCATCAGGCGCATCCACGTGCCCGCCCACGCCGCAACTACAGCGCCCCAGCAGCCGCGCGTCGCCGCCACTGCGCTGGTAGCACCACATGGCATCTTCGGCGTTGCGCAGCACCAGGTAGGGGATCAACTGCAAGTGGGTTTCATCATGCTCGGCCTGCGCGCGCGAGCGCCAGGTGGCGTGCGCCAGCCAGCCCCAGTTGGCCAGCGCCCAGCAGCCTTCATCGGGCAGGGCTGGGGCGTGGGCGCGGGGGACGGTGAGGATGAGGGACATGGGTGGATGAAGTGAACCGGTCAACGATCCTGCGCTGCTCAGCCAGCGGCCAGTTGCGCTGTGGATCGCCCTTGCAGGTACACGCCGCAGTGCTCAATCTGGTCGCGTAAAGTCGCAGGCAGGCTATTGGCATCGCTGAGGTCAACGCGCCACGGCAGGGCGCTTTCTTCCAGATCGGTGCGCCAATGGGCCAGGGCGATGTCGTCCGTGGGGCGCATACCCCACAGGGCAATGTTGAGGTCAGAGTAGGGCTTGGGTGGGTTGCCGTGTGGCCAGCCCGTCACGCGCGAGCCAAAAGCCACCGCCGTGACATGGGGCAGACGCCGCGACAGCAGGTGTTGAATCTGCTGTTGCTGGCCTGCGGCAAGATCAAGCATGATCAGCACCTTCGGCTTGCAATTGCGCTAGCAGCGCCTGGGCGTGCTGCATAAAAGCGGGAATAACGGCCGCTACGTCGGCAGCCGTGGCGGCGTTGTAGGTGTGCGACGTGGTGTTTCGCTTGTCCCGAAACACCATCCAGGCATCGACGTCGGTTACCAGGCCACGCTCGCCACCGCTGCGTATCAGTTCGCGAAAGCTCATCGTATCCACGCTTTGCGCATCGGGCAGGTCAAGTTCCAGCCGTCGCTTGAGCATTTTCCAGCTCAGTTCAAAAGTGTATTCAAAGCGCTGGATGCAGGCATCGCGAAGTTCTTCATCCTGCTGACCTGTGGCCTGCCATCGGGTCACAGCCCGTTGCAGGGAGGCCAAGGCGGCACAAAACGAAGTCAGGTCGAGCGTGGGGTGGGCGGTGGACATGGTTACACGGGCGTTAGATGTGGTGTCAATGGGGGACGCGAATTTTCAGGGCATGGGGGCTTATTGCTTTACAAGCCCTTAGTGCTTTTCAGGGCGAATACAGACGATGTCTAAGCTGAGTTCGGTTGCCAACTTCAACCAGTCACGGTCAGTTGTCAGCACTTGCGACTTGAGCCTTTGCGCCGTTGCCAAACACAGACGATCACCCAGACTCAAACCCAAATATCGGGTTGAAGCGCATAGCCAGCCAGCCTGCTCGCCATCTTCGGCCAAGATGTCGATGACAGTGTAGTTGAGCTCTGCCAGGATGCGTTGGATGGTGTCCTTGTCACCCCCACGATCGAGCGATTTGGAGATGATTTCTGCCTGGTTGGCTGCGCTGACCAAGCATGGCGTTGATTGCAAGGCTGTAAGTACCCGGTCTTGCCCGGGCTCGCCTTGCAAAAAAGCCAGGATGGCCGACGCGTCAAGCAGGGTGATCTGGCTCATTCGCTGTCAGCCGCAGCGCGCCGCTCAGCCATCAGTTGGTCCGCCGCGGAGGGCGAATTTTGCGGCGCAAAACTCTGAAAAAGCGCCTGCGCCTTGGCAAGCTGGGCACGCCGGGTGGTCACAACGAGCTCGCCATCTCGGGTGTTCCAGATCAATTGATCACCATCTTGCATGTTGAGTTGCTGGCGAAAAATAGAAGGTATGACAGTTCTGCCGTTAGATAGGCTTGATGCAATGTTCATGGCAATTATTGTAAAAATGTTGATAATGCCATTATCTTTATTTTTCGATCACTATGCCAGTCTTTTTAAGACCATCGTGAGATTCTGGTTGCTCGGCACATCATTCCAGCAGTCGTCCTCAGGGTTGTCCCAAACGTGCTTCAGGCTTTCGAGCTGGGCGTTTTGCAGGTCGCGCCATTCGAGTAACTCTTGCGCGTCCAAGACCTGTAAATTAACTTCAACGGGTGGTTTGAGGTTGCTCATGAGGGTGTCAGTCGCTTAATCATCAACGCGTTGCCCAAGGGTTCAACATCGACAGATACGCCTTTGAGTTCCTTGTTCTTTTTGAGTCTGTTGGCACGTTCGTCGCCAAGGGCTGCACGAAGTTCGTTGGCCTGTGGGTTCCGCAGGGCAATTGTGGATTTGCCCTCATAGCTGGCCGTCACTTCGCCAGTGCCGGGGTTCAGGGTGAGCTTGGCAGCGAGCCAGGTTTGGCTGGCTGCTGCACGGATTGCGACGCTTGCAGCAGATGGGCTGGTGTTTGGCGCAACGGCAACCGTATCAAGCGTTGCAGCTTGCGTGGCCGCAGCGGCCATGGCACCGTAGCCCACTGAAGTTTTGGCACCAAAGCCGACCCACTCAAACGCGTGCGCAAAGGCCCGGTCGAGCAACGCGCGCCATTGGTCTCGCAGCGCTGCAGGCAAGCGGCTGGGCTGGCAGACCACATGAAAGTCAAATTGCGATTTGGCGGGAACGGCCAAAAAGCTCACCGGCACCGGTGCACCCGAGTCGTGCGGGGTTTCATCGCCTTGGTAGTACTTGCCAAAGTGCGGGGTCATGATCTCGACCACCAGTTTGTTGCCCGCCGGGTTGGGGAACACGTCCCAGAAGTCGAGCGCACCGCGCTGGGCATCTTCGGGTTGATTCACCGTCTCGGGGCCAAACAGGGCGTTGATGGCTTCATCGGTATAGCCGACTTCGCCGTCATCTTGCAGCTCTTGCATCGACCTGCGCAAAATACCCTTGACCCCGCTGCCCGCCAGGTACGGCAGGCCGTAGGGGGTCAGGAAAGCAAAGCCGTTTTCAATCGGGTGCTCGTTGCCCAGCCCGGTGGCAAAGGGTGCCGTGCTGGTGGTGCTGATGCGGTAGGCGTTAGCGCCGTGGTGGGCGATCAGGGCTTGCTGACGGGTGCGTAGAGCGGCAACTTGGCTGACAGACGACGGTGGCAATTTGCAGACTTCGTTGAGTACACCGTCATATTCAGCTTTGAGTTGGGCTTGTTCAGCACGGTTTTGTTGGCCGGGTGGTGGCAAAGGTGCAACCAACCTGGCTTTGCCTTTATAGGGCTCAAATGCTCGTGCATCCGAATCTTGAAAATTGCGGAAATAACCGAGAAATTTGTGGCCTGCTGCTGCGTCTGCGAACGCTGCGTTGCTGACCGAGGGTATGTATTGAGGCAAAGCCGCAATGCGGCGAGGAACGGCCATTGCTATGCTCCCTGCGTTTCAACCGCATCCACAAACTGACGAATCCATTTGAGCTGCTCCAGCGCTTCGTCGGTGCAGCGCAAGTAATCGTGCGATGAGCCCGTTTGCAGTTTTTCCATGAATTCAGGAAATAGCCGGATACCTTGACCACCTGATAGCTTTTGCCCAAGCAGGCGACTCGACATTCCGCAAATCAGGTGGTCGAGCAACTGCTGGGCAGCCGGACTTTTATCTTTGCCTTTATAAAACGCCAGCGTGGGCATCAGCCCGCTGTTCATGATCAAGGCGGGTGCGCCTTTGGCCAAGCCTTTGTATTCTTTGCCGTGCTGGGCCATGCCTGCTGTGGCGTATTGCCAAGCCAGCGTGGCGCGTTGTTGGTCAAGTGTTTGTGTCATTGCAGTTCCTTGATGTTGATGACTTCGATGCGCCCAAGTGCTGCCTTGGCCAACCTGTCATCGTTGGTCCAAAATTCATCGCAGCCTGCTTCAAGCGCGGCCGCCAGGTGCAGTGCATCCGGCGTTTTAAGCTCGTGGATTGCCCGCAATTGGGTCGCTAAATCAAACACAGCACGGTCAAATAGGACGATGTGTTGCTGGTTCGCCGTAAAAAATTCATCAAACTGGTTCAGCAATTGGATTTGCCCGTGGCGCAAAGGGTGAACGCGTGTTTCCATGCGTACCAAGTCGCTGGTTACGCAGTAAACAAGCTCCTCACCCGACAAACCAAACATGCGCTTGACCATGACGGGCAGAAAAGTTGGGTTTTGCTCAATGTAGTAGATCACCGCATTGGCATCAAAGTAAGCACGCTTCATGGCTCTAATTCCAGCTATCGCGCTCTTCGCGAATCTGTTGATCAATTTCTTTGACCGAGCGCCCCGTTGGCGGCTGCGTCATCAACCAAGCGTGAAATTCGGCCATGTTGGCAAACCTTGGCTTGGGGGTTTCTGGGGTTGCCACTGGATCCGGAAAAAGCACGATGATCTTGGCAGAGCCCGCAGGTGCGTTTGCAGGTAGGGCTACCGAGACAGGATGCAACGGTGAAACATATTGCTCAAATTGATAGGCTTGCATGGCTTGGCTCCAATGGGTGGACGTGTCAGGATAAATCAAATCATGACTGAGGGCAGGCCTGCACCAGCACCAGTCCACGCCCGGTCGTGGCATCGCCGCCGATTTGCAGCAGTTTGCCACTGATGCCGGGTTGGGTATCGCCTTGGCCGGTAAACACTTGTGCCAACACCTGTGCGGCATCCAGCAGCGCTGCCGAGTCATTGTTGCGGCTGTTCTTTTTGAAACGCTCAATGCTGGCCTGCGCCAGGCCGACCATCAGGGTCTCGGGTGGTAGGTTTTCGACATAAAACAGGGCGGTTCCCTTGGCGGCACCGGTTTCATCATCAATACAAACATGGGGTTCGACCACCATGGCGTGGCGCGCAAAGTGGGCAAAGTCGGTGTCGTTGAGTAGCACCAGGTCGGTTTTGAACTTGTTAGCAAAAAATGCGCTAGCGCTTGTAGGCATTGCGTAGTCTGCTATCCATTTTGCTATCTTCTGTAGCCTGTCATCGACTGTGGTTGTGAATTCAAAAGCTTCCAGCACCAGTTGGTCGGCGATTGCGTTGCCAGCAGCTCCTGGGCGCTGGCCCAGCAGCGTAGTGCTGGCGGCAAGCGCCTTGTTTTCTGCCACTTCAGGCACAGTCCAAGTGCAGGGCAAGTTGGCTTGTTGCGCCAAACGCTGAATGCGCGCCAAGGCTAACGGGCTGGTGACATAGGCAAAGCCACCTTTGAGCGAGCGCACCGGCAAGGCCACCAGTTGGGCATCGCTTAGAGACAGTGCACCAGCAAAGTCAGACGCGCTGGTGTCGGGGCCAAAGATGCGGCTGATCAGGCTGTGGGGTTTGCTGCTGTCGCCTTCGGCGCGTGGCCAGGCGCGGTTGAAGTGATGCCGCAGCGCGCCCTTCAGACCACTGCCAGCAAACATCGGGTGCTGGGTGTGGACTTCGCGCTGGATGGGGCTGTCAATCGCCCCAATCGCGCTGCCCGCGCCCATGTGGACGGGGCTGACGGCATAGTAAAAAACGACTTGAGTGGCTTCAAACATGGGGACTCCTGAGTATTGAGAATTGGGTTGCCTGCACCTTCCCGCCTTTGGGGAAAGGCCGGGATGGGGGCTGGTTTTGGGTAGCGCTGTGTTGCATTAATTCCAGGCACCCAGCAGGGCGCGGTTGAAACCTTCGGCACGGCGACTCTGTTGCAGTGCATCAGGATTGTGCGGCCACAGGCCTTGATGCAGCCACGCGGCAAGCTTGCCAACATCGCCCGCAAAGTCGTCAAACCAATAGACGCTGCCCGCCGGCACGGCGGCTTGCGCGGGCTTGGGCTTCCATTGGTACAAATCCCAGCCGCTGACGGTTTCACGCCGGCCCAGTGCGGCGCAGGCCAGACGGGCTTGGAAGCCGTCGCCTTGCAAACGGTAGCTGCCATCGTTTTGAAGGCTGACACCTTCGGGCAGCCAACCGTGGGCAAACAGGGCAGGCGTTTGCAAGATCAGTCGAAAGCGGTTGTCTTTTCCCAGCATGTTGGTTAGCGCTGGGGCGCTGAAGTTGACGCGCCGGTAATGCGCGCTGCGGCCATCGCCGCCTAGTCGCAACATGCCTTCCAGCGGCATCAGGTCGGTCACGCCCTGAATGCCGACCAGAAAACCGGTGCTGGCAAATGGGGCTGGCGTTGTGTCATCGTGGGGGCTGAAGGCAAAACCCTCGGTGGTGTAAATCTGGCCTTCTTCGACGGTGCGGGCATCGGCGTTCAAGCCGATGCCCAGGCGTGGGTCGCGCACAAAAAGGTGGTGGCTCTCGATGCCGTGGCTTTGCTCTGGCAGTTGACCTTGCAGGTGTTGTCTGAACCCATTGCTGCGCAGGTAGATGCCGCCTGTGGGCTTTTCTTGTTTGGCTGAATGCAAAGTGGCACGCAGAGGCAAGTCACCCGCTGACTGCACCCCGGTTTGAACGGCACGGGGTTTAAGTTTTGCAAAGCTTTTGCCCAGCATCAGCAGATCAGCCGGAAGTGGCGATATTGGCTCTGGTGCTGCACCTGCACCGGGTTCACCAGCCAGTGACAGCCAAGTGATGCGGAAGTCGCACGGGTTGTCCGGTGTGCCCAGGCACTGTGCCAGCGCGGCATCACTACACCGGCCTTGGCTCAAAAAACTGCTCAGGTGCTCAGCGTCTTGCCCCAGCAAAGCCGAGCGGAAAGCACCGGCAAACAGCGACGGCGGCGGCGGCATCTGGCTGCTGCCGTGCTCGCCACTGTCGCCAAAAGCCAGGTTGCCGCGCACAAACAGGCTGTCGGTGGGGCGCACGTAGTAATAGATGGTGGTGCTCATGCGGCAACTCCGGTGGACTCTGGCGCATGGCGGTCGGCTGCTTTGTCTGGCCTAAAGGCGCGTGCCTCGCGGGCAAAAAATTCGCTGGTGGCCAGAAAGTTGTCGATCGCGGTTTTGGGGTGGGGCGGTTTCATTACGTCGCAGACAAAGTTGACCACGCGCCGGGCCAGTTCTTCGTCACCCTGCTGGCGTTTGAACTGGTGCGCAAGTGAAGTGGTCATCTGGTCACGCCAGGCGCTGTTTTTGGCATCCTTGGCATCGTCCGTCAAACCTTCAAACCACAACTGTGCTCGGTAAATCGCACCGCGCGAAAAGTCGGTTTCGGCCAGTTTGGTGGCCAGCTCTTTCATCAGCGCCAAGGCGCTCTGCGAGGCGTCGGGTTGCTGGTCACCCGCCATCGGCCACCACGGGCTGGTAACGTTGACCTCGCCGCCGCCACGCTTGAGCACGCGCAGGCAAAAGGCATCGCGGTTGACGTCATCCCCCTTGCCGTCTTTGCCGTGCGTGGTGTTTTTGGCGCGGCTCTCGGAAGCTCGCAATTCGCGCAGCACCATGCCCAATGGGGCACTGTGGTGCGCCACCACCGCACCCATCGACGCTGTGGCTTTGTGGCCCATCAGCGTCATCAGGCGGCCGTTCAACAAAGCAAAACCCTTGTCGAGCAACAGTTTTCGCTGTGATCCGCTGCCGCCTTTGCGCAAGACGCCAATGCTTTCGTCCAAATTCATGGCTTCACTGGGCGCTATGCCGCTGTAGGCCAAGCGCAGCAACTGCATGCAGTCAAACAAATCATCCACCGCCACCAACGCCAGCACGTCGTCACCACCGGCGTACAGCAGTTTGCCCTTGCAGCATTCCTCCACCACATGGCGCGCCAACCGGGTTGAAAAGTCGTTGAGTGCCTGCGAAATGGCGCCATGGCGGCCAGGCGACACCGGGCGCTTGGTGCTCAGATAGCTTTTAAGCTGCGGGTCGCGCCGCTCGTACATGTCCATCTCAGAGAGTACTTTGCTGTGCCAGGTGTCTCGGTATGCCAGTTTGTAGTCGTCTTCATTGCCCGCCAGCCAGCCGCCCATGCGGTCGCCGTCCATTAGGATCAGGGCGTAGTAAGTTTCGGGACGGTTGTCACCCAGCAATTGGGCCATGGTGCGCTGGCGATGTACGTTCTCAGGGCTGTCATCGGCCGTATCTTCCAGCATGGCGGGCAGTTTGCGCAACGTGTCTTGCTCTGCTTGTGATAGTTGGTCACGCTGATGCAGCTTGCGTACCAAGGCTTTGGGAAGGGTTACTGCATCGAACTCACTGGCGCCGCTTGCCAGCACTTGCAAGGCGGCACGCTGCGCGGTGGTCATCGGGTGGGCGGGGTCAGAGAGCTTTTCCAGCGTGGTGGACAGGGCCAGCGCGTGCGTGCTGATAACAAAGCGGCGCACGTTGCCGCCCGTCAAGCGGCTAACGCGCTCGGCAAACAGGGTCGGCCACAGGCGTTTGAGGGTGGCGATGGCGCTCAGGTGTTCACCGGGTTTGACCCAGGTCTTTTGCCTTTTGGCCAATTTGCCCCAAACGCTTTGTGCCTCACGGTCTTTGCGGTTAAGTCCAAGCAGGGCGCGGTCATGCGTGAGCCATTCGGCCTCGCCCGTCAGGGTGCAGCGGTGGCCTTCTTCGCGCACCGCATCAAAAGGCCGTGTGGCTTTGGCAGCACCCAGGGCACGCTCGGCCAGTTCATACACAGCAGGGTAAAGAATGCCGGTGTTGGGGCTCCAAAACTTCAGGCCATCGAGCTTGAGTTCTTTGGTCAGCACCTTCCAGGTGGCATCCGCAAAAACGCCTTGTTTTTTCAGGTCTTGGTGAATGCTGTCAAGCGCGGTGTGCAACTGGCTGGCGGCGTTGGTCACGTCTTTGTAGGCATCGCCATCGCCCACCGGCCAAGTGGCGGCGGCCCAGTAGCACTCCGGGAATCCGGTCAATTGCGTCTTGATTTGCTCACGCGTGACCTCTGTCATGGCCACGCCTGCCGCATCAAAAGCGCGCTGGGCGGCTTCGGTTGTCCATTGTTTTGCTGCATTTTTGATAGCTGCTATCGCTCGTTCAGCAAGCGCTGTAGCCTGTTTTGACGGAACAATGGCCATGAACTTGTTGGGCAGGCTGGCGGCAAACAGCGGGTTGGTGTCGGTGCGGTCGGCCAGCAGTTCTGAGTCAATGCCGGCCGGGTTGGTGGGTGATGGTGTGTCAAACAAATTCAGGAAAGCGTCGCCACCCACCTCAGGGCTCATCAGCCACTCATCCACCACCGGCACGCCACGCAGTGCCGGGAACACCATCACATCCGGCCCCAATTGGCTGATGATGGGTTTCATGGCCTCAAACACCAGGCTCGACAGCAGGTGCGAACCCGCCCACAGATCAGACGTGGAGCGTGCCTGGCCGATAAAACCCTGCACTGGGCCAAAGCTCATGACCAGCAGCGCTGGCTGATCGGGGCCGCTTTCGTCACCCATCAAGGCGGTGTGAATGGCCGACACGGTATCGACGTGGGACCAGATGCTGTGGTCGGGCGTGCGCGAGTCGGCGGGCAACATCGGCCACAGCACGCCCAGGTCGCTGGCGTGTTGGCCAGCCTCGGGGCCAAAACGCCAAAAGGCCAGAAAGGTTTTGCGCAGGTCGGGGTCGTTGTCTTGAATCAGTTGGGTGAAGTGGTCCTGGCTGACCGCTTTGATTTGTTCCAGCGCTATGCTCAAGTCCAGCGCGGCCAGCTTGAGGCGCTCGCCTGAAAGGGGGTGGATCAGCTCGGCTTCGCGGGTGAATTTGACGGCTTCAAACTGGGGGTACTTGGCGGCGTCGTCAGCGCGTGGCCAGTTGGGGCGGTCAGCGGCAGCGGCCAGACAGTCGGCGATGTGGACTGATTTGTCTTGCTCGAGTTTGTCGTAATCGAGTTCCAGCCATTGGCCATTTTGCTTGTGCATGGCCGGACGAGTGGGCAGGCCGACCGCCTTGCCCACTTCAACGACGCTGCCGCCTTCATGGCCGACCGGATCGCGCAGCAAGACCAGTTGTTTTTCAGCCGGGTCGTGCAACCAGGCGGCCAGTTTTTTGGGGTAGTTGGTCATGTTTGTTGGCTCCCTGCGAGGTGTATCAAGCCTTTGCTTTTTTGCGCATCGAGCAAGCGGTGAACTTCTGACCACACATTTTCCTGATCAGGTATTGCACCTTTGACGGCGTGCGCCAATTTGTCTGGTAAGGCACACGGCAAGTGAACGATGACGGCCATGAACTTGCCGTCAAGGCGGCGGTGTACTTTGAATCGCACTTGATTCGCCATTCGTCCATCTTTACCCCAGCCGTTAACACTGTGGCTGTTACCTGAGGGGTACGACAACAAGTGACGGGGCTGCGGTTTGTCATGACCAGCAGGTCCACCACCTTGAAACTTGAAATAGGGTGCGGTGCGCACGGCAATTTTGATTTGTGCCAGACCCAACATGACATCTTCCCAGCGGCCAAAGCCGTCGAGTTTGTTGCCTTCTGGTTTGAGCAGCCGCCAGATGGTTGGAGTACCGGCTTCGTCCATTCCAATAGCGTGTGGCCATTCACGGTGTAAACACCTGCTGGTTACAAGTAGCACACCCAGTTTGGAAAGCGCATCAGTTTTGATGTCTTTGGCTGGCAACAAGCCATCGCCTTCAAAATGAACAGCACCAAAGCCATTGCGTGACCGCGAACCTACGGTTCCGAACCAATGAGCAAGTTGCATGGCACAGCGGATTTCTGATTCAAATTCGGCAGGAAATCGCAGTTTCAATGTTAGTGGCGATATCTTCGGATTAATCGCGGTGCGTACAACTGATCCGCCAATGGGTCCATATCCCAGATACAGGTTTGCCCCTACTTGCTTGCTTGGAGCTTCATCGTGCTTAACCATTTCGCCTTTAGGTACGCCATGCATCGTGCCCGCATCCCAAGCCGACAGCCTTAGTTGAACCTTGGATCGCCCACTTCTCCCCTGCCCATCGCCCGAATCATCCGCAGCGCTGCCAAACAGCGCATTCTCAAGCTGAAGTAATCTGCGGTGGTCATAGCCCACATCTGGCGCTTTGACCACCCGCCACCACTGCCGCAGCAGCGCCTTGAACGGCGGCGTGCGCCACTGGCCTTGTTGCTCGGCGTTGCCAAGAAACGCTGGCGTGTTGAATGAAACCTGGTAGCTTAGGGTCTGCATGGTCATCAGCTTGCCTCCTTGAATGCCACATCTTCGATAAATCTTACTGCATCGGGCATCAGGGTTAGCGCGTAGCGGCGCGGGCGTACGCCGCCGTCGTGGATGCGGTAGGCGTCAAAGGCCGGGCCGAGTGCGGCTTTCAGGCGGCGTTCGAGTTTGGACTTGCGCATCGAAAAATATTCGCCGTCCATGCCGTTTTTCAGCGCGCGCTCGGTTGCTTCCAGGTCTGCCATGCGACCGGCAATGTGGCGGTATTCGCGCAGATAGCGTTGCGCCCAGGCCAGGTCGGGTACGCCTTTGATGGGCGCATTCAGGGGCGCCAGCCCGTCTTGCAGTTGGCGCGCAAAGACGGCCAGCAGCGCCAGCTCGGCCGGGGGCAAAATCAACTCGCGTTCGGCGGCCAGAATGCGCTGGTGCTGCAGGTCCAGCGTCAGATGCGGCGGGGCCAGCGCGGCGCGCGCGGCCTGCACCGTGTCGTTAAAGCTGGCCGTGCCCGCCAGCAGCGCGCTGGGCAGGCCGTGGCGCAGGCTGACAAACGGAATTTGCGCCAGCGTGACTTGCGCCATGGCCGTGTCAGCCAGTTGGCCGTCACGCGTTTGCAGCACGCGGCTGTAGGGCGTGGGGTAGAAGAAGTCGTAGCTCGATTCATACGGGTCGCTCACCAGCACGTGGCTCAGGCGGTCTTGCGCGCGGCCAAACAGACTCAGCGCGTAGCCCAGGTAAAAGCCCATGGTTTTGCGCCCGCCGGCAATGCTGGCGTGCAGCGCGCAGCCGTCGTCAGCGGTGAAGGCGCGCACCTGCGCGGTAATGAAGTCGGCAGCGGCCTGGTTGTCGGCGGGGCTGCGAATGTCGCTCATGGGTTGGCCGCGCGCGTCGCGCAGCACGTGGATGTGGCTGGCGTTGAAGGTGATGCCGGGCAGGTGGTAGTCGGTGCAGAGTTTGTGAAACCAGCCCAGGTCGTCACTGAGCAGTGACAGCTCGGCGCGGCGTGCCCCTTCGGCGCTGGTGATCAGGTGCACCTCCGTGGGCACAAACGGATCGAATTCGTCTGCCGCCAGCGCGTAGATGGTTTCGGTGACGATCTGCGGCGACAAGCCGCTCACGGCCAGCAGGATGCGGCGCGCAAATTGTGACGGGGCTTTGGGTGAGGGGGCGGGTGTGACAGCGTTTGAATGCATGCCACGCAGTTTAGGGCGGCCAGGCTACGATGTGTGGCGCGGCAAGCTTGCCGTGGCCGTCAAATTAAACACCCACGCGTTTTCAAAAGAGATTTGCCCGGCTCAGCAAGCTGAGGTTGTCGGATTTGCAATCAATAAATGCTTGCAATGGTGGGCATTGGCATTGCAAACGTGGACAGCAAGCCATTTTTGCAAACCCTTTAAACAGCCATTTGGAGTGGTCGCGCATCGAAGGGTTGCTGTTTGGCCGCCTGGTCGATGGCGGTCGTCTGAATGTCGATCTGGACGACAAGGACGAGAGCAAAACCGAGGTGTTGCTCGACATCTCGCCGCTGCCCAAGCGCGAAGGCAAGGCCAAGCCCGAGGCACAAGAAGCTGCGGTCGGCTGATTCTGAGCGAATGATCACTGGGCTGATAACGCCTAGCATCGTGCGTTGGGTGTCTGACGCAGCGAAATAGAGGAGGAGGGTTGGGGCGTAGCTCCAATCCGGGGGACATTCGCGGAGTCGGATACCCGACGGGCGATGCGGGTTATTCCTGAAAAGCCGGAGCCAGCTGCGATTTCATGCGCGCCAGCGCTGGCCCGCAGTCGCCAATCTCGCGGTGCACCCAGACCGGGTCAAAGTACGAACCCAGATAGCGTGTGCCAGCGTCGCACAGCAGCGACAAGATGGACCCCTGCTGGCCGCGCGCACGCATCTCGCACGCCAGTTGCAGCATGCCGACGAAGTGGGTGCCGCTGGACGGCCCCACCTTGCGCCCCAGCAGTTCGCTGAGCAACTGCATGGCAGCGACTGAATCGACATCGGCCACACGGATCATGCGGTCCACCAGCGTGCGGATAAAACTGGGTTCCACGCGCGGGCGGCCAATGCCCTCGATGCGTGAACCCGGCCCTGTCACCGCCGCGTTGCCGCTGTCAAAGTAATCGGCAAACACCGACCCTTGCGGATCCACCACGCACAAACCGGTGTGGTGGCGCTGGTAGCGCACATAGCGGCCTATGGTGGCGCTGGTGCCACCGGTACCTGCGGCCATCACAATCCAGCGCGGCACCGGGTGGCGCTCACGTGCCATCTGGGTGAACATGCTTTGCGCGATGTTGTTGCTGCTGCGCCAGTCGGTGGCGCGCTCGGCGTAGGTGAACTGGTCCATGTAGTGGCCGCCGGTCTGGGCAGCGAGCGTGCGCGCTGCGTCATAAACCGCGTCGGCGCGCTCCACCAGATGACATTGACCGCCGTAAAACTCGATCTGGGCAATTTTTTCTGCTGACGTATGCCGCGGCATCACGGCGATGAACGGCAGGCCGATCAGGCGCGCAAAGTAGGCCTCACTGACCGCCGTGGAGCCGCTGCTGGACTCGACCACGGTCGAGTCAGCGTGCAACCAGCCGTTGCACAGCGCGTACAAAAACAACGAGCGCGCCAGGCGGTGCTTCAAGCTGCCAGTGGGGTGCGTGGATTCGTCCTTCAGGTACAGGTCGATGCCGTGGCTGGAAAAGCCTGGCAACGCCAGCGCAATCAGGTGCGTGTCAGAGCTGCGCTGGTAGTCGGCTTCGATTTGCCCGATGGCGTTGTGCAGCCAGTTCATGATGCTTCAAATTAGAGAGCTGAACGCGCTTTATTCATAAGGACTGAAGCATGATTTTGCTTGTAACTTATTTCAGGCTGCCGGACAAAAACTGCGCCAGCCGCACGCTCTTGGGACTGCCCAGCACCTGCTTGGGCACGCCTTCTTCTTCGACCTGCCCCTTGTGCAAAAAGATCAGGTGGTTGGCGACCTCACGCGCAAAGCCCATTTCGTGCGTCACCACCACCATGGTGCGGCCTTCATGCGCCAGGTCTTTCATGACCTTGAGTACTTCACTCACCAGCTCAGGGTCGAGCGCGCTGGTGGGCTCGTCAAACAGCATCACCTCGGGCTCCATGGCCAGCGCGCGGGCAATGGCCACGCGCTGTTGCTGGCCACCGCTCAGGTGTGCCGGGTAGGCGTCTTCCTTGCCTTCGAGGCCCACCTTGGCCAGGTATTTGCGTGCAGTTTCAACCGCCTGGTCGCGCGGTACCTTCATCACGTGCGTGGGCGCTTCGATGATGTTGTCGATGACGGTCATGTGCGCCCACAGGTTGAAGTGCTGAAACACCATGGCCAACTTGGTGCGCAAGCGTGCCAACTGCGCCGGGTTGGCGGCGTGCAGTTCGCCGTGCTTGTCCGCGTTCAGGTGCAGTTCTTCACCGGCCACGGTAATGCGGCCTTGGTTGGGCTTTTCCAGCAGGTTGATGCAGCGCAAAAACGTGCTCTTGCCCGAGCCGGAACTGCCAATGATGCTGATCACATCCCCCGCGTGGGCGGTGAGCGACACCCCTTTGAGCACCTCGTTGGCGCCAAAGCGCTTGTGGATGTTTTCAACCTGGAGTTTGATGGGCGTGGTCATTGGAGTGCTGAGTGCTGAGTGCTGAGTGCTGAGTGCTGAGTGCTGAGTGCTGAGTGCTGCGATGTTGGGAGGTTCAGGCGCCTAACAGGTCGCCGCTGCGGAAGGCTTTTGCACCCGCGATCTTGCCCAGTTCGCCACCGGCGGTGATGTAGCGGTCGCGGATGCGGGCGTAAAACACGCCATCGACGCCGGCGCAGACGCGTTCGGTGCATTGGTTGATCGGGTCAATCACCTCAGCCACCAGGTCGCCGGCGCGCAATTTGTCACCTGGCGTGGCCGCAAACACCACCACACCAGGCTGGGTGGCAAATAGTGTTTGTGAGCCTGCCAGCGGCGTGGCCGGGCACAGCGCTGCGGGCAGTTTGGGTGGTGTCGCTGTTTGCCACACGCCGATGTGTTGTAACCAGCGTTGAATGGCCTTGGCATCTTGCTGCGCCAGCGCGTGGCTGACGTCGAGTTCGCCGCGCAGCTCAATCGTGGTACTGCAGCAGCCTTGCGGCAGCGGTACCTGTTTGCCGGTGGCCGTGAGCAAGTCGGCCAATTGCCACCAAGCGCTCGACAGGCATTCGTCGATGGGGCGGTTGCCTGAATTGCGCGCCAGCAAAATCGCCTGTGCGCCCAGAAAATGCGCCAGCGGTGCCAGTTGGGGCCAGCACGGTTCTTCGGTATAAAAATGCAGCACGCCTTCACAGTCGCAGTGCAAATCCAGCATGTAATCTGCGTCATGCGCGAGCGAAAGCAGCGTTTTGCGCAGGCTTTGCAACTCGGTCTGAGGAGCCCATTGCATCAAGTACGCTGCGATGGCCCGGCGCACCGTCTGCACATTGGCGTGGGCGTCTGGCCCCAGCGTGTCGCGCACGGCAGGCAGCACGGCGCTGGCCAGGTCCGGGTAATGGCGGTTGAAGTTTTCCGACGTGTCCTGCTCGAAGCGGCCCATCGGCTTGTGGTCCAGCCGCTGCGCCAGGCCGATGGGGTTGGCGGCGGGCACCAGCACGACTTCGCCCTGCAACACGCCAGCCGCTTCGGCCGCCTGCAAAGCGCCCAGCAGGTGGTGCGCCGTCAGCATCCCCGGCAATTCTTCGGCGTGCAAACTGGCCTGGATGTAAATTTTCAGGCCACTGCCCGGCTGGCCAAAATGAAAGCTGGTCAGCGTTTTGTGGCTGCCCAGACTGGGGGACAACAGGGGGTGGTCGATGCGCTGCATGGTGGGGCGGTGTCAACTTTTTTGCGGCGCCAGATAGGCCAGCAAGCGCCCTTCGCTGAAGCGGAAGAAACCGATCAAACAGAATGACGCGCACAGGTAAATGGCGGCTGCCGCCAGATAGGCCTCAAACGGCAAGTAATAGGTAGCGTAGATACGGCTGGCCGCTGAGGTGATGTCAAGCATGTTGGGCACGGCGCTGGCCAGGCTGGTGGCGTGCAGCATCATCACCACCTCGTTGCTATAGGCTGGCAGTGTGCGGCGCATGGCGCTGGGCAGCACGATGCGCCACATGGTCTGCACCCGGCTCATGCCGTAGGCGTGCGCGGCTTCAATTTCGCCCGCGCTGGTTTCGCGGATGGAGCCCGCCAGCATTTCGGCGGTGTAGCCCGCCGTGTTCAGGCTGAAGGCCAGCAAGGCACAGAAAAACGGCTCCTTGAAATAAGTCCAGGGCCAGACCGCGTCCCAGCGCGCCTGGATCCACTCCAATTGACCCAGACCGTAATAAATCAGATACACCTGGATCAGCAGCGGCGTGCCGCGAATGACAAAGGTGTAGGCGCCCACCAGGTAGCGCGCCATCGCCCAGGGGCCGGTGAGCAGCAAGGCAAAAATCAGCGCCAGTACAGCCCCTACGGCCAGGGAGGAGAACAGCAGCCAGACGGTGGTGATGATGCCGCTGCCAAACAGCGCCAGATTGTCCGGTTCAAAAATGACGGACCATTCCATTACAGCTGTCCCCGCTTGGTGCCCAGGCTGTAGCGCTGGTTAAGCTTGCGCAGGGCAAACAGGCTGACCGACGTATAGACCAGAAACAGCGCGCCGGTGAACAAAAAGTACATGAACGGTGAGCGCGTGGCCGAACTGGCTTGCTTGGCCAGGTAGGTCATCTCTTGCAGGCCAATCAGGCTGACCAGCGCAGTGGCCTTGATCAGCACCAGCCAGTTGTTGGTAAAGCCGGGCAGGGCGTAGCGCACCATCTGTGGCAGCGTGATGCGCAAAAAAGTCTGGCTGCGGCTCATGCCAAAAGCCCAGGCCGCTTCCATTTGACCTTTGGGAATGGCCAAAATCGCCCCCCGAAAAGTCTCGGTCATGTAGGCGCCGTAGATGAAACCGATGGTCACGACGCCAGCGGCAAAAGGCTCGATGTCGATGGTGGCTTCAGAGCCCAGCTTTTCAAGCAGCGTGTTGATGCCAATCGTGCCGCCGTAAAACACCAGCAGCATCAGCACCAGGTCGGGAATGCCGCGAATGAGGGTGCTGTAGAAGGTGCCCAGCGCCGTCAGCACCGGGCGCCCCGAGAGCTTGGCTGCAGCGCCCAGCAGCCCCAGGAGGATGGACACCGCCAGTGCGCCCAGCGACACGCCCACCGTCAGCAGCGATCCTTGCAGAATCACCAGCAGGTAGGACTGTGTGTTGGAGGTCATGGATGAGTCAGCCCCGAGCGGTTGACCCGGGTGACAGCGTCACCGGTCAACCGTTCAAACGCACCTTACTTGCCGTACACGTCGAACTTGAAGTACTTGTCGTTGATGGCTTTGTATTTGCCGTTGCCACGGATGGCCTTGATGCCGGCGTTAAGCTGTTTCTTCAGGTCGCCCTGGCCCTTGCGCAGCGCAATGCCGGCACCGGTACCGAAGTATTTGGGAATGTAGAGCTCAGGGCCGACAAACTGGTAGGCTTCGCCGCCCGGCTTGCTCAGAAAGCCACCGCCCACTTCCAGTGTGTCAGCGACGGTTCCGTCCAGACGACCGGCCTTGATGTCCAGATACACCTGGTCTTGCGCGTCATACGACACAATTTCGACACCCTTGGTCTTGAGTTCACCCAGCGCGTATTTTTCTTGCGTGGAAGCCTTCAGCACGCCAAGCTTTTTGCCCTTGATGGAGGCCGGACCGTCAAACTTGATGTCTTTCTTGAGCACGATCTTGCTGGGGGTGTTGTAGTACTTGTCGGTAAAGTCCACCACCTTCAGGCGGTCTGCAGTGATTGACATGGAGCTGATGATGACGTCGTATTTTTTGGCTTGCAGGCCGGGAATCATGGCGTCCCAAGCTTGTTCCACAAACACGCATTTGCGCTTGATCTGCTCGCACAGTGCATTGGCGATATCCACGTCAAAACCAGTTGGCTTGCCGTCAGCGGTCTTGAAAGTAAACGGTTCGTAGGTGGGGTCGATAGCGACCTTGAGGTCTTTGCCCTGGGCAAAGGCACCCGCGCACAGGGCGCCGATGGCAGCAGCAAGCAAGAGTTTTTTCATGGTGTGTCCTAATAAAACCGGAAATTACCGGAGGTTTAAATAAAGAGGCGTTGCATTCTACGTTTTGCCAAGGCCGGGGTAAGGGGATGGTTTCTACCAAGTATTAGCGATTGTTATGGCACATTCGGTCGGCATGCACGACGATCATCGTCGGCCCGCTGCGCTTGTGCGCTACCAGTCTTCCTTGACCGCCAGCACGGCGTCTTTGCCCGCAGCGGCGCGCCCGGCCAGCCAGGCCGTGAGCGTGCCTGCAGCCACCACGGCCAGGCACAGCGCCAGCAGCTTGGACCACGGCAGCATCAGGTCCATGCTCCAGTGAAAGCTCTGTGGGTTGACCACGTGCACCAGCACGCCAGACACCAGCAAGCCCAGCCCCAGCCCGGCAATGGCCCCCAGCGTAGTCCACGCTGCGCCCTCCAACGCTACCACGCCCAGAATCTGGCGCCGGGTCAGGCCCAGGTGCGCCAGCAGGCCAAATTCCTTGCGCCGAGCCAGCACTTGCGCGCTAAAGCTGGCGGCCACGCCAAACAACCCAATGGCAATGGCCACCGCCTGCAGCCAGGTGGTCACAGCAAAACTGCGGTCAAAAATCTTCAGCGACACGGCGCGGATCTGCGCAGCGGTGCCAAACTCCAGCACGTCGCCACTGTCGGGCACGCCGCCGTGTTCGGTGGCAGGTGCAGGCACACCGGCGAGCTCGCGCAGGCGCTGCTGCACCTGCGGCGCTTGCGTGGGGTCATCGAGCCACAGCGCCAGATCATTGGCACGCCGGTCACCCGTCAGGCGCACAAAGTCGGCCTGGTCGATGGCGATGGCACCGCCCTGGCGTGAGTAATCACGCCACACACCCGCTACAAAAAAAGTTGCTACTTGCGCTTGATTGTCAAGGGCTAGAGGCCTGAAAGCCTTGGAAAGTTCAGCAAACGGCTGGCCCAGCACGGCGCCATGCAGGTCGATCACCGCCTCGCTCACATACACGCCAATCTGCCCGGCGGGCACCGCCAGCGGCGGGTCTTTCAGCGGCAGGCTGCGCGCGGGGTCGCGCAGGTCTTTGGCCAGCAGCGCCACGGCGGGCAGGCTGGGTTGCAACAAAAGCGGCATCTGGCGCTGCGCCTGCAGTTGCTTCACGCCGGGCAGCCTGGCCGCATCCAGCACAAACTGCGGGCTGAAGAACACCGTGTCGGCCGCGCCCAGGTTGCCCGAGCTGCGCACGTACAGGTCGGCGGGCAGCACGCGGTCAAGCCACTGCGCCACCGAGTCCCTGAAGCTGGCCACCATCACCGTCAGCGCCACCGCCAGGCTCAGGCTGGCCACCACGCCGCTGACCGCTACCGCAGCGGTGTCACGCTGGCGTCGGGCGCGCTCCACCGCCAGCAGGGGTAAGGTTTGGCGCGCCAGGCGCGGGCTGGCCCAGCCCAGCAACAGGCCGATCAGCCAGGGCAGCGCGGTGATGCCGCCCACCAGCAGCAGGCCGACCGACACATAGGCTGCCAACGGTATGCCAAAAACCGGTGGAGCCCTTGTTAATAGTGCGCCAGCAGCTATTAAAAACAGACTGATCCAGTGCGTGCTGCGCGCCGTGACCAGGTTGCCCACACCCTTGAGCGTCTGCGCTGGTGGCAGTTGTTGCGCCGCCTTGGCTGGCCACCAGCCGCCCACCAGCGCCGCCACCACGCCCAGTGCGCCATAGACCGCAGCCGCACCCAGACTGAAGCGCAAGGCGGGCGCAGCACCGGCAAAAAAGCCACCGCCCAGGTCGCCACCCAGCACGCGCAAGCCCAACGCCGCCAGCGCCGTGCCCAGCGCCAGGCCCGCCAGGCTGCCCACCAGGCCGAGTGCCAGCGATTCCCACAGTACCAGCGCCAGCCGGTCGCGCGGGCTCAGGCCAAGCACGCCCAGCAAGGCAAACTGCTGCGCGCGCTTGGCCACGCTCAGCGACAACACCGAAAACACCAGAAAAGCCCCGGTGAACAGCGCAATCAGCGCCAGCACCGTCAGGTTGACCCGGTAGGCGCGAGACAGGTTATTCACCTGCGACTGCGCATCCGCCGGTGCGGCCACCGTCACGTTGGCAGGCCAGTCGGGGGCCGCTTGCAGCGCCGCGGCAAACGCATCCGCGTCGGTGCCGGGTTGCAGCTTCAGATCAATGCGGCTGAGCTGTCCCTGCTTGCCAAACAGGTCTTGCGCCGCGCCAAGGTCCATCACCGCCAGCGCCGCGCCGCTGGTGCGCACGCTGCCCGCCACACGCACGGGTTGCCAGGTCATGCCGCTTTGCAATTGCAGGGGCGTTGTGGCGGCGGCCAGACGCTGCGCGGCGGCGTTCAGAAAGACCTGAGCGGGCGCAAACAGCGCCCAGCGGTCGGTGCTGCCGGGGGGCGGCAGCGGCATCAGGTCGGGTGAGATGCCAGCCACCGCCAGCGCGTCCACCCCCAGCACGCGCAAGGGACGCTTGCCTTGCGGTGTGAGCAGATAGCTGCCGATCTCCAGCACGGGGGAGGCTTGCGCCACCTCTGGCAAGCGCGCCACGCGCGCGTACAAGGCTTCGTCAAACTGGCCTTGTACCGCACGCAGTTCCAGGTCGCTCTGGCCACCCACCGAGCGCGCGGCCTGGCTAAATTCGTCCAGCGCGCTGGCGTTGATCAGGTGCACCGAAAACGCCAGCGCCACGCCCAGCATCACCGCCAGCACGGCGGCGGCGTTGCGCCAGGGGTGCTGGCGCAGCTCTTGCCACGAGAAGGTTTTCAGCAGGTCAAACAACAAAACGGTAGTCCCGCTTGATTTCGGCGACCTGCACGCTATACGACTCGTACCAGCGTTCGCGCCCAAGTTGCTGCGCCAGCACGTGCTCTGAATGCGCCTTCCAGGCACGAATGTGCTCTTCGGAGGGCCAATACGACAAGGCAATTTCGTCACTGCCCTCGGTCACGGCGGCAAATTCAAGGCAGCCGAACTGGCCCAAGGCCAATTCACGCATACGTGCGGCCACCTGGCTGTATTCACTGTCTGTGCCACGCACTTTGGCGCGAAAAATGACGACGAACATGGCGGCTCCTTGGGGCTGAATCATTTGTCCGTTGTCAGGTTGACCAAGCCCACTGACAGATGCTGAAAATGGGCATCGATGGTCAAAACTGGCAAGGCTTTGCGTTGGGCAAGGGTGGCGATCAGCGCGTCGGTCAAGGGCAGGGTGATACCTTTTAAACGCAGGGTTTGCAGCGTGTTGCCAGCCGTCACCCAATCCGCTGGCTCGACCGGCACACAGGGTACGTTGGCAAACAGAAAATCAAGTTGTTTTTTCTCCTTGACACCTTTGGCACCTTGCAACAGTTCGGTGACCGTCACGCCGCACAGCACCGCGCTGTTGTCGGCGATGGCCTGTGCCACACGCTCGGCCAGCAGGCCTTGACCAGAGCGCAAGAATGCGACCCACGCGCAGGTGTCAATCAACACGCTTTGGCTCATGACTTGGTGTCGAGCTGGCGCAACTGTTGCCAGTTGTCTTCCATCTGAACCTGGCCGCGCAAAGCCAGAATTTTTTGCTTGCGCAAATCGGTCAAATAACTGTCCAAGGCAGTTCGAATGGCCTCTGTGATGCTTTTCTTTTGCGTGGTGTGCATCAATTCATTGGCCAAATTGTCATCAATAGTGATGGTTGTTCGCATCAATAATCTCCTTTTGAAGCATCAATTATGCCTCCAGAGGATGACTATGGAAATAGTCAGCGCGACGGTTGGGTTGTAGAGCGCAGCGGTCAATGGCTAACAATTTTTTCTTGCAGCCAAACCTTGATCAGCGACTGGTAAGGCACGTCCCGAGCGTTGGCGGCCGTCTTGATGGCGTCCAGCAAATGCTGCGGCAGACGCAGTGAAATGGTCTTGGTGGTGGGCTTCAGGTTGGGCATGTTCGCATTTTTGGCCTTGGACCAATCGAGGTAGTCGGTGGAATCGTGTGATTCCCAAAAAGTGCGCTCCTGTGCCTCGTTAGCGAACGCCGGAATAGTTTTAGCGGGTTTGTTCTTGTTCATAGCGAAGACGCTCCTTTCTGTGCATGTCCCGGGCCGAGATCACGCGAATCAACTGGTTGGACTGGCGCAGGGTGAAGGTAATGTGCAAGCTGCGCCCTTGGTCTGTTTTGCCCAAGGCGTGCATCCGGGGCTCGTTTTGACTATGCGCCGAGTCTTCCAGCAGCAACAAAGGTGTGTTGAAGAAAACCTGTTCCGCCTCGGCCATGGTCACACCGTGCTTGTCATTCTTGCGGGCGTTGCCGTCGTCCCAGTTGAAGCCTGAAATCCGTTGCAAATCCATCATGACTGTATATTATCATCATGTACAGGTGTTTGAATCAACCGCGCATCCACCCACCCGCGCAGGCTGTTGACAAAGGCCAACGCCTGCACGCGGGGCAAGTCTGTCACGCGCAACACGGCCTCATGCAAGCGGCCTTCTTGCAGTGCCAGTTGCCGCCCCACGCCGCCCAGCAGCCCGCAGCGCAGCGGTGGCGTGACCCAGCGGCCCTCCATCAAAAAAGCGATGTTGCCGCGTGTGCATTCGGTCAGTTCCCCCGCCGGGTTGTAGAGCAAGGTGTCAAACACGGCTGGGTCGGTGGGGGCAAACGCATCGTAATGCGCGCGCCGGGTGGTCTTGAAACGTGTGAACTCGCTCTGAAATGCTTCAAAAGGCGTAGCTGCCAGCGCAATGGTGACGGGGACTAGCGTACTATTTTTTTTGAAGAGTTCAACGTTGGGCGCGCCCAGGGCATCCAGTTGCAGGCGCACGCGCCAGGGGGTGTCGTCAGGTACCACGGCACGCCGTTGGTCGTCCAGTGCGGCGTCGATGTGCGCCTTGTCAAACGGGTAACCAAAATGCCCTGCCGTGCGGCTCAGGCGCGCCAGGTGCGCAGCCAGGTTGTGAAACACGCCGTTTTGTAGTTTGAAGGTTTCGAGCAGTTTGAATGGCTGACTGGCGCGCGTCAGAAAGCGCTGCTTGATCTGCCACTCCTGCCATTCGGCATCGGCCGTAGCGTCTGACGTGATGCCGCTGCCCAGGCCGCAGCGCGCCTGCCCGCCCCGCAAGCTGACGGTGCGGATCGCCACGTTAAAGGTGGCGTGTCCACCCGGGCGCACCACGCCCACCGCGCCGCAGTACACGCCGCGTGGTTCAGGTTCCAGCGCGCAAATCTCTTGCATGGCACGCGCCTTGGGCGCGCCGGTGATCGAGCCACACGGAAACAGCGCGCCAAACACGTCGGCCAGCGTCGTGCCGGGTCGGGTTTGTGCGCTCACGTCAGACACCATCTGGTGCACCGTGGGCAAGCTGTGCACGGTAAACAGGGCGGGCACTTGCACGCTGTGGGGCTGGGCGATGCGCGACAAGTCGTTGCGCAGCAAATCCACAATCATCACGTTCTCGGCGCGTTCCTTGGGCGAACTCTTGAGCGCGGCGATCTGCGCCGCGTCGTCTTCGGGTGTGGTGCCTCGCGCAGCGGTGCCTTTCATCGGGCGCGTCAGGATCTGGCCGCCACCTGAGGCACCATCCCAGTCAAAAAACAGCTCGGGCGAGACCGACAGTACCTGTTCGTTGCCGGTATCGATGAAAGCCGCGTAGCCACCGGGTTGCGCCCGCAGCAGGCGATCAAACAACGCCGAGGCGTCGCCGGCAAATTCCGCATGTAACGACGTGGTGTAGTTAACCTGGTGATACTCGCCCGCCGCAATGGCCTGGTGAATGCTCGCCATGTGCTCGTCAAAGTCTGCGCGCTTCAGGCGACTGTGCCAGTGCAGGGGGGCGTCGTCTGGCGCGGTCGGGTCGGCGGTCGTGAGGTTGGAAGCACGGGCTGCGTCGGTGGAGACATCGTCCGGCCAGGGAAGGGCCTGCGCAAACACGCCAAACCACGCCAGCACCCCCGTCAGCCGGGTGCGTTGGCAACGCGCTGTCAAAGGCGCAGGCGGCCTCGTAGCGCAGGTAACCCACGCACCACAAGCCTTGCGCGGCAGCGGCTTGCACGGCATCCAGCACCGGCCTGATCTGCTCGGGCGTGTGCGCTACCAGCGTGTGCAGGGGTGCACCAAACGCGCAGCGCAGGCGGCCCGCGCCACCGTGCGGGTCAGCAAAATCAAGCCGGATTGACATCGATAGCGGGCTCGACCAGTCCATCGGCGGTCAATAGGAGCGTGCGGTCTGCGCGCGCTGCAGCCGCTTTGGAGTGGGTCACCAGCACCATGGCTGCGCCGTGCGCGCGCGTCTGGCTGATCAACGCTTCCATCACCTTGTCAGCGGTGTGCGGGTCGAGGTTGCCGGTGGGCTCGTCGGCCAGCAGCAGCATCGGCTGGTGGATCAGCGCGCGCGCAATCGCCACGCGCTGCAACTGGCCACCGCTGAGCTGCTGCGGCAGACGTTCGCCCAGGCCCGCTAAGCCCACCGCGTCCAGCATGGCCTGCACGCGCGCGTCGTCGTGGCGGCCCAGCAGCATCAGCGGCAGCGCCACGTTTTGCGCCACGCTCAGGTGCGTCAGCACGTGAAAAGCCTGGAACACAAAACCGGTCTTTTCGCGCCGCAGCCGTGCCAGCTGGTCGTCGCTTTGGCTGCCCAGGTCCAGCCCGTCCAGTACCACGCTGCCTTCGTTCCAGCTGTCCAGCCCCGCCATGCAGTTGAGCAGCGTGGATTTGCCCACGCCCGATTCGCCAATGATGGCCACAAACTCACCCGGCGCGACGGTCAGAGAGACGTTGTGAAACACCGGCACGCTGCCGTAGTGTTTGCTTACAGTTTGGATGATGAGGCTCAAGGCAGTGCGGTGAGTTGTTTTGCCAGAACCTCAACACAAGGCAGATCACGCACGGCACGGGCGGCTGCAATCAGGCACGTGCGTTCGTTGTGGGTCAAAGTGCCCAGATCGCCATCGTTGAAATACACCATCGCTTTCAAGCTTTCGCTGGGCTGAAAGTTGTTGCCATAGAGGGCACGGGCGGCAGAGAGCCCTTTGGCCAAATCAACACCAGCGCCTAGCATGGCAGCAATATCGCGGTAATCTTTGGCTTCGGCGCGCTGCAAAATGACCTTCAGTTTGGTGGCCATCAGGTCATCCAGTGAAGCCACTTGCAACACCCCATCTTCGGTCACCTGCGGGTGACCTACGCGGCCAAAACCAATCGTCCCAAAAAACGACATCTTGACGTATTCTGATGTGGTGTCTGTGCCCGGAACGCTTACGGTAAACGTGTTGGCTTGATCCTGCAACACCGTGGCTTGACTGACGAAGGTGAAAGCGTTTCGAATGGCATCACGATCGAGCGGCTTTTCCGAGAAAAAATCAAAATCAACAGAAGTGCGATGCCCGAGACGCAAAGCAATGGCCGTGTCGCCGTAAAGCACAAAGCCCAACCCGGACGCTGGACGCAGTGCCAGCCACAGTTGTTGCTGTGCGGGTGGCAGGATGTCCATGCGGGGCTTGAAAAAGGCGGTCATGCATATCTCCGAACCGGCAACGGGGGCACCTGGTCGATGGTGGCCAGCCCAAGCCGGTAGTGCCAATAAGCCCAGGATTGTGGGTCAAACTGCCCGGCTTGCGCGTGCGAAAGCACCTCGCGCAGCACGTCGTCACCCACTTGATGCGCCAGCTGTTGAACATCGTCATAGTCACCGATGTTCATCACCTGGGCGATAACGCGCTCTGGCGTGTCTATCGCGGCATCAGGTGTTTTCCACCAGATGTATTTGCTGGCGAGCAGCTTTAAGGCGTCACGGTCAAATTGGCCCATGGTTAAACATTGTTTAAAGCGTTGCAGCTATCGTAAAAAATCGAGACTGAGCACCTGCGGCATGGCGGGCTTTGAGTGCGTTGACTTTGGCATGCTAATGATCTATCCAAACTGCTCATTGCTGCTTATGCCACGGGTTGATGACTGTCAGGCCGGTCGCTTCAAATGGCGCGGTATCTCGCGTTGCCACCATCAAGCCGTGTACCCTGGCGATGGCAGCAATGTAGCCGTCTGCCGGGGCAACGGCTTGACCCAGTGCACGCGCGCTGGCGCGAAGCTGTGCGTAGGCTTCAGAAGCGGCTACGTCAAAGGGCAGAATTCGACCCGCAAACAGCGGCAGGATGCGTTGTTCAACACTGGTGTGGAGCGCTTCTTTGCGCTTGCCAGAGGGCAGAACCGCAATGCCAAAGCGCAACTCGGCCAGGCTGATGGCTGACAGGTAAAGCGTTTCGATGTTTTGCGCGTCCAGCCAATGCAACACACCCACATCGCCAGCCAGCTTTAAAGGCTCGGAAAGAACGTTGGTGTCGATCAGAATCATTCGAAGCTTATCGGTTCTTCAACTGACTTGTCACGCTTGATTTCAAGATCGAAGCCGCCTGCCTGCTGGCCGATTTCAGCCAGCAAAGAACCCAGTTTGACGCGGTCTTGCGGCCGTGCAACGCTTTCAAGAATGGCCCGCACTTCGGCTTCTGTGCTACGGCCAGCCAATGCTGCGCGCGCGCGCAAAGCGCGGTGCGTTTCCTCTGGCAAATGACGCACGGTAATGGATGGCATAAATGCTCCGTTCATGCAATGGCGTGGAATGATTGCATTATCGTAATAGTGCAATCATTTTGCAAAATGTGTCAAATCACAAAATCTGTCGTCAGCTTGAGCACCTGCGCCAACGCATCCGGCGCATCGCAGGGCACTACCTGCCGTTCGGGCATGGAACGCAGCCAGGTGAGCTGGCGCTTGGCCAGTTGGCGCGTGGCGGCGATGCCTTTGTCGCGCAGGTCGTGCAAGGTTGGGATTCCTGCGGCGGCGGGCGCTTCGATAGCATTCAGATAGTCCCACGCTTGGCGGTAACCCACGCAGCGCATCGATGGCAAATCCGGGTGCAGGTCACCGCGCGCACGCAGCGCGGCAACTTCGTCAAGGAAGCCGTTGGTCAGCATGGCATCAAAGCGCTGGGCGATGCGCTGGTGCAGCCAGGCGCGCTCTGTCGGCTCCAGAGAAATCAACAAGTTGGCTGCTGAATGTTGAGCATCTTCTTGGCCTGTAGCCCTTGCCAAATATGCGTCGCAAGCTATTTTGTTTGTAGTGTGAAAATGCGCCAGCGGCTGCCCGGTCAGGCGGTACACCTCCAGCGCGCGAGAGATGCGCTGGCTGTCCGCCGGGGCCAGCCGCGCCGCCGTGACCGGGTCCACGTGCGTCAGCTTGGCGTGCAGCGCCGGCCAGCCGTGTTGCGCCGCTTCTTGCTCAATGAGGGCGCGAATGGCTGGGTCGGCGTGCGGCAAGTCGTCCAGCCCGTGGTACAGCGCCTTGAAGTACAGCATGGTGCCGCCCACCAGCAGCGGCAGCCTGCCGCGCGCGGTGATCTCGTGCATCAGCCGGGTCGCGTCGCGCACAAAGTCGGCGGCGCTGTAGGCGTGCAGCGGGTCGCGGATGTTGATCAGGTGGTGCGGCACCGCCGCCAGTTCGGCCGCGCTGGGCTTGGCGGTGCCGATGTCCATGCCGCGATAGACCAGGGCGGAATCGACGCTGATGATCTCCGCCGGGTAGCGCTGTGCAATGGCCAGCGCGGCCGCTGTTTTGCCCGCTGCGGTTGGGCCTGCCAACGCCAGGTGGCGTGGCAACACGGGCCGCTGGCGTGTGCTGGGTGGCTCCTGGTGCGTCACGTGGTGCCTTAGATCGCCGAGCGTGGAGCGTGGTTGGCGGGGGTGTCTTGCGCTGTCCCCAGCGTGGTGTGCGGCGTGGCATCTGGCGGGATGGCAGGTGGTACGGCGGGCGGGTTCGTCGTTGACGAGGTCTGGCGCAGGCGGCTGGGTGCCAGCGCGCCGGTCGATTCCAGAATGGGGTAGGCAATGGCGCAGATCAGCGAGTTGATGCGCTTGAGCTCGCTGATCAAATCCAGATGCAGCGAACTGGTCTCGATGCTCTCGGGGGTGTTCTCGGTCAGACGGTTCAGGTGGCTGCTGGCGTATTGCATCTCCAGCTCGCGAAAGCGGGTTTTTTCTTGCAGCAGCCGAATGGCATCGCGCGGGTCGTCGTTGATGAAAACGCTCACGCCCAGGCGCAGGTTGTCCAGCAGCAGGGCATGCAGGGTCTCAATCTCGCGCAGGCCGACCTCTGACAGCGCGCGCCCGGGATGGATCAGTTTGCTGTTCACCTCGTCCAGAATGCGCTCGATGATGTCGCCAATGTGCTCCATGTTGATGGTGAAGCCGATGATGTCGGCCCAGCGCCTGCCCTCGCGGTCATTGAGCGCCTCGCGCGAGATTTTGGTCAGGTAGTACTTGATGTCCGAATACAGCGCGTCCACCGTGTCGTCCATCTTGCACAGCGACTGCGCCAGCGCCTGATCCTTGTTGCGGATGACGTCGAGCACGCCACGCAACATGGTCTCGACCACTTCAGACTGGTGCATGGCCTCGCGCACGGCGCACGCCAGAGCTACCGACGGTGTGGACAATGCGCTGGGGTCCAGATGACGTTGGCGTCCACGCCGGTCCAGGTTGGTTGGCTGCGGCAACCCGTAGCGCACCACGCGCGCCACACCTTCGGTCAAACCGATCAGTACCGCGGCCGTCAGCAGGTTGAAGACAAAATGAAACAGCACCACCACGGTTGTCACATCGGTCACGCTGGTGTGCACGTGGCTGAGCCAGTACCCGGCCAACGGCGCCATCAGCGCCACACCCAGTACCTTGAAAATCAGGTTACCCAGCGGCACCTGGCGCGCCTCGATCGGGCTGCCCAGCGTGGTCAGCACGGCCAGGATGCCGCTGCCCAGATTGGCCCCCAGCACCAGTCCCAACGCCACATCGACGCTGACCACCTGGCTGCCTGCCAGCGTGGCAATCAGCAGCACAATGGCCAGGCTGGAATAGCTCAGCACCGACAGCACCGCGCCCACGGTAATTTCCAGCAAGCGGTCGCTGGCCAGCGAGGCCAGCAGCGCGCGCACCGCCTCGGCTTGCGTCAGTTCCGTGGCTGACACGCGTACCAGGCTCAGCGCCAGCAGCATCAACCCCAGGCCAATCAGGATGCGCCCGACATAACCGGTGGTGCTGGACTGGCGGGCAATGAACAGCACCACACCGACAAAGATAAACAGCGGTGACAGCCACGACAGGTCGCGTGAAAACAGCAGCGCCATCACGCTTGTGCCCACATCGGCCCCCAGCATCACCGCCAGTGCTGCGGGCAGGGTCATGAGGCCCTGGCCCACAAAGGCGGAGATGATCAGCGCCGTAGCGGTGCTGGACTGCAGCAGCGCCGTGACACCCACGCCAGAAACCGCAGCCGTGAAGCGGTTGCCGACACTTTGCGCCAGCACCTTGCGCAAGTTGGCCCCCAGCACGCGCAGCGTGTCCTTGCGCACCAGATGCGTGCCCCACACCAGCAGGGCAATGGCAGCCAGCAGGTTAAGCAGGTGGGTCAAAGCAGTCCTTGGGAAAACTGCGGTTATACCGGATCAGCGACTGCGCCGCACGCGCAGCAGTTCATCCAGAATCAGACAGGCCGCACCGACACTGATGGCGGCGTCGGCCACGTTGAACGCCGGAAAGTGCCCCCCGGCAAACAGCGGGGCGAGCCAGGCCCAGTGAAAGTCCAGAAAGTCCACCACGTAGCCGTGCAGCAGGCGATCGATCACGTTGCCCAACGCACCGCCCAGAATCAGCGCCAGTGCAAAGGCAAACAGTTTTTGCCCGGCGTGCGATTTCAGCATCCAGACAATCAGCACCGCAGCGGCCACGCCGATGCCGGTAAACAGCCAGCGCTGCCAGCCGTTGGACCCCGCCAGAAAAGAGAACGCTGCGCCGCTGTTGTGCACCCGCACCACGTTGAAGAAACTGGCCACCGGCGTGCTGTCGCCCAGCTGGTAGTAGCCCAGGATCAGCACCTTGGTGAACTGGTCGGCCAGCAGGATCACGGCCGCCAGCGCCAGCCAAGGCCAGAGCGACGCGCCAGCGGTTGGAAAACCAACAGACTTGAAGCGGGCGCCGGGCCGACCGCCGCCAGCTTTGCCTGGGCGCGCCATCAGGCAAAGGTACGGGTTTCGCCGCTACCCGTCAGGTTGCTGACGCAACGCGGGCACAACGTGGGATGCTCGGCGCTGCTGCCGATCTGCTCGCTGTAATGCCAGCAGCGTTCACATTTAACGCCTTTTGTGGCGCTCGCCGCGATGGATAAAGCGCTACCAGCTATCAATTCAATACTGGATGTGATAAAGACAAACTTCAGGTCAGCGCCCAGGCTGGACAATAGGGCAAAGTCGTCTGACGCCACGGTCAGCACCACGGCGGCTTGCAGCGACGAGCCCACCTGACCGGCCGCGCGCAGCGCCTCGATGTCTTTGTTGACCATGTCCCGAATCTCGCGGATGCGCGCCCACTTGGCCAGCAGGGCGGCATCGGGCGCGGCCAGCAGACTGTAGGTGTCCATGAAGATCGAGTCGCGTGTGGGTGCGGGCGTTTTGCCCTGATTGCCCAGCACGGCCCAGGCTTCTTCGGCGGTAAAGCTCAAAAACGGCGCCATCCAGCGCAGCATGGCCTGCGTGATCTGCCATAGCGCGGTCTGCGCGCTGCGCCGCGCCAAGGAATGCGCGCCCGTGGTGTAGAGCCGGTCCTTGAGCACGTCCAGATAAAACGCGCCCAGGTCTTCGCTGCAATAGATTTGCAGCTTGGCCACTACCGGGTGAAATTCATAGACCTCAAAGTGCGCCAGCACCTCGGCCTGCAACTGCGCGGCACGGCTCACGGCCCAGCGGTCAATTTCCAGCATCTCGGGCAGCGGCATGGTGTCTTGCGCGGGGTTGAAGTCGTTGGTATTGGCGAGCAAGAATTTCAACGTGTTGCGCACGCGGCGGTAGGTATCGACCACACGGGCCAAAATTTTGTCATCGCCGGCAATGTCACCCGAATAGTCGCTGGCCGCGACCCACAGGCGGATGATTTCGGCACCAAGTTTTTCAGAAGTCTTTTGCGGATCGACGCCGTTGCCCGCGCTCTTGCTCATCTTGTGGCCCTTGGCATCGACGGTGAAGCCGTGTGTCAGGATGGCTTTGTAGGGCGCGCGGTCGTACATGGCGCAGGCCGTGAGCAAACTGGAGTGGAACCAGCCGCGATGCTGGTCGTGGCCTTCCAGGTACAGGTCGGCCTCGGGGCCGTCTGGGTGCCCGGCACCGGCGTGCGAGCCCTTGAGCACGGTGGTGTGCGTGCTGCCGGAGTCAAACCACACCTCCAGAATGTCGCTGCTCTTGGTGTAGTGGGGCGCGTCCGCCTGGCAGTCGAGCGTGGCAAAGATGTCTTGCACGCTGGCTTTGCTCCAGGCCTCGATGCCGCCGTGCTCGACCATATTGGCGGCCACGTCCAGAAACTCCATGGTTTTGGGGTGCAGTTCGCCCGTGTCCTTGTGCAAAAAGAACGGCAGCGGCACGCCCCAGCTGCGCTGGCGGCTGATGCACCAGTCGGGCCGCCCGGCGATCATGTCGCGCAGGCGCACCTTGCCGTTTTCCGGGTAAAACGCTGTGGCTTCAATAGCTGCAAGCGCAGTCTGTCTGAGGGTTTGTGGTGCTTTATCCTTGGTAAAAATGCCCTCGCCTTGATCCATACGGATGAACCACTGCGCGGCGGCACGGTAGATCACCGGGCTCTTGTGGCGCCAGCAATGCGGGTAGCTGTGTGTGATGTCGGAGGTGGCAAACAGGCGGTTCGCATCGCGCAGCGTGTCGATCACCACCGGGCAGGCCTTCCAGATGTATTGCCCGCCAAACAGAGGTAGATCGGGCGCATAGACGCCGTTGCCCTGCACCGGGTTTTGAATCTGGTCGTAGGCCATGCCGTGCGCGACGCAGCTGTTGAAGTCTTCCACACCGTAAGCCGGGGCCGAGTGCACGACGCCGGTACCGTCGGTGGCGCTGACGTAGTCGGCTAGGTACACCGGGCTGAAGCGGTTATAGCCCGGGTGCACGTGCGCCAGCGGGTGTTTGAACAGGATGCCGCCCAGCGCTTTGCCGTTGGCGGTGGCCAGCACGCTACCGGTCAGCCCAAAACGCTCCAGACACGATGCGACCAGATCCTGCCCCAGCACCAGCAGGCCGCGTTCGGTATCGACCAGCGCGTAGGTCAGCTCGGGGTGGGCATTGAGTGCCTGGTTGGCAGGGATGGTCCACGCGGTGGTGGTCCAGATCACGGCAAAAGCGTCCTTGGCCAGCGCGCTCAGGCCGAAAGCCGCAGCCAGTTTGGCGGGCTCCGCGCACAAAAAACCCACGTCGAGCGTTTGCGATTTTTTGTCGGCGTATTCGATTTCGAACTCGGCCAAAGACGAGCCGCAGTCAAAACACCAATAGACGGGTTTCAGGCCACGATAAACAAAACCGCGCTCGATGACGCGCTTGAAAGCGCGGATCTCGTCGGCCTCATTGCTGAAGTCCATGGTGCGGTAGGGGTGGTCCCAGTCACCCAAGACACCCAGGCGCTTGAAGTCGCGCCGTTGCAAGTCGATCTGCTCGGTGGCGTAGGCGCGGCTTTTGCCCTGCATGTCGTCGCGCGCCAGGTTGCGGCCAAACTTCTTTTCAATGGCGTTTTCAATCGGCAGGCCGTGACAGTCCCAGCCGGGGATGTAGGCCGCGTCCAGGCCTTTGAGCTGGCGCGCCTTGACGATCATGTCTTTGAGGATCTTGTTGACCGCGTGCCCCATGTGGATGGCACCGTTGGCGTAGGGCGGGCCGTCGTGCAGTACAAATTTGGGTGCACCGCAGCGTGCGGCGCGCAGCTTTTGATAGATGCCTTGCTCTTCCCACTGCTTGACCCATTGCGGCTCGCGCTTGGGCAGGTCACCGCGCATCGGAAACGGGGTGTCGGGCAGGTTCAGCGTGCTGCGGTAATCGGTCTTGCCAGGGGCTTGTGCTTGGGGGTCTTGTGTGGTCATGTTGGCAAAGAGGCAAAGTAGGCACGGGCATCCTGGCAGTCTTGATGGATGCCAGCGGTCAATGCGTCCAGGGATTCGTACTTGAGTTCGTCGTGCAGTTTGTGCAGCAGCTCGACGCGAATGATTTTACCGTAGGCCCCCTCCGCCCCCAGGCTGGCGGGCCATTGCAGGCAATGCGTTTCCAGCAGCACACGCCCGCCGTTGACGTCACGCGGGTCCAGCGACGGGCGGATGCCCATGTTGGCCACGCCTTGCAGCGGCTCGTCGGTCAGGCCATACACCAGCACGGCAAAGATGCCGCTGGCCGCAGGTTTCCAGTGCTTGAAGCGCAGGTTAAGCGTCTTGAAGCCCAGCGTACGCCCCAGCTTGCGTCCATGCACCACGTGGCCCGAGATGCGGTACGGGTGGCCCAGCTTGCGTGCGGCATCGCTCAGGCGGCCTTCAGACAGCGCCTTGCGCACGGCCGAACTGGACACACGCAGGCCGTGCACCTCGTAGCTGTTCATACGCGCCACGTCAAAGCCTTGGCGCAAGCCAGCATCGTCCAGCGTGCTGTAGTCGCCTGCGCGCCGTGCGCCAAAGCGAAAGTCGTCGCCTACCAGCACGTAGCGCGCACCCAGGCCGTGCCGCAACACCTGGTCAATGAAAGCCTGCGGAGACAGGTTGGCCAAGTCTTTGTCAAACGGCAACACCACGATTTGGTCCACACCACAAGCACCCAGGTCGGTGAGCTTGTCGCGCAGCGTACCGACGCGCGCCGGGGCCAGTTCGGGATTGTGCGTAAGGGCCGCAAAAAAATCGCGCGGATGCGGCTCGAAAGTGAGCACGCAATTGGGGATGCCGCGTTGCTGCGCTTCGCCTTTGAGCAAGCTCAGCATGGCTTGGTGACCGCGGTGCAGACCGTCAAAGTTGCCAACCGTCAAGGCGCACGCAGGCGCGATGTCGGGGTGCTTGAAGCCTCTGAAAATCTTCATAATTTGTTATGAGTTTAATAGCGTGTTGCGCAAGTTATTCAAGGGCTTGAAGTCAATTTGTCACATAAAGAGAGTATATTGTGTTCCAGCTGCGGTTGGCGCTGCCCGGTGCGGGCGGTGTGGGTCAACCCGTAAAGGTTCTTGGATAGGTTCGGATAACGTCTTTTTTCAGGAGTCGTGTTTTGAAGGTCTTGAAACTGTCGGCCCAGGGCTTGCCCCAGTCGTGGATTTCGCTGGAGCAGGCGGTGTTGCACTACGCGGCGGACGAGGTGCGCTGGGAAGTCGGGCACGACATTGCCGTGTTTCACGGTGGGCACAACGCCATCACCGGGCGTCAGTCGATCATTACCGTGAGCAGCATCATCGGCACCAAGGGGGTGCCCGCCATCAACCCGTTTGACCTGAAACCCGGCCTGACCAACGCCAAGCTTTTTGCGCGCGACCGCAACGTGTGCGCGTACTGCGGCGACCTGTTCGCTGAAGCTGACCTGACGCGTGAGCACATCATCCCGTTTGCGCAAAACGGCATTGACACCTGGATGAACGTGGTGACCGCATGCCGACCCTGTAACCACCGCAAAAGCCACCGCACGCCCGAGCAGGCCAATATGCCGCTGCTTTACACGCCCTATGTGCCCAGTCTGTGGGAAGACTTCATCTTGCGCAACCGGCGCATCCTGGCGGACCAGATGGAGTTTTTGCTGGCGCACGTACCCAAGTCGTCGCGGCTGGCGGCGTGAGCGGTTGATCGACATGTGGCTGTTTTTTTTGCGATTCAGGGCGAAATGAGATGAACAATGAGATGTCTATCTGGCGTGTGCGGCCTTTGTGCATGGTGATCAGTGGGCTGTGCGCCAGCACGGCTTTTGCCGCCGTTGCAAATCCGGTAGCCTTGCAGGCCAGCGCCTCATCCCAGCCCGCTTTGATGCACGCCAAGCTGTGGTCGGCGGGTCAGAGTCCCAGCGGCTATCTGGTGAGTGAAAAGCTCGATGGCGTGCGCGCTTTTTGGGACGGCCAGGTGCTGCGCTTTCGCAGTGGCTTGCCCATTGCAGCGCCGGCCTGGTTCACGGATGCATTGCCTAAAACGGCGCTGGACGGTGAGTTGTGGCTGGGCCGCGGCCGTTTTGATGAACTCTCGGGTTTGGTGCGCCGCCAGCAGCCGGTGGATGCCGACTGGCACCATGTCAAGTACATGATTTTTGATCTGCCGGGTGTTTCGGGTGGGTTTGCTGAGCGCGCCCAGCGCATCACCACGTTGCTGGCGCAGGTCAACCAGCCTTGGCTGCAAGCGGTGCCGCAAGCCACCGTGCCTGACGCGAAAGCCCTGCAAAAACTGCTGAAGCAAGTCGCCAAAGACGGTGGCGAAGGTCTGGTGCTGCACCGCGCCAATGCCCTGTGGGCCCCTGGGCGCAGCGACGCTTTGCGCAAACTCAAACCCATGGCAGACGACGATGCGCGTGTGGTGGCGCATCTGCCGGGCCAGGGCAAGCACGCGGGTCGCCTGGGCGCCTTGCTGCTGGAACTGCCCGACGGCCAGCGCTTTGCACTGGGCACGGGGTTGACCGACGCGCAGCGCGCCGATCCCCCAGCCATCGGAACAATGGTCACCTATCGCTACAGAGAGATGACGTCCAAGGGTCTGCCGCGTTTTGCTTCGTTTTTAAGAGTGCGTGAGTTTCAATGACTTCATAGATGCGGCTATGCAAATGATAATATCGCGGATACATTAATTTAAAAAACGCGGATTTTCTTTGTGACTTTGATTCCCCCCTTGGCAGTGCCCCGGTCTGACGCTGTTGTGCGCTGGAAAGCAGCGGCCGTGTTGGATGTGCTGACCTCGCGGCGAGTGGTGCTGCTGTCGGGGGCGCGGCAATGCGGCAAGACCACGCTGGCCAAGTCGCTTCATCCTTCTGCTGAGGTCATTTACCGTACTCTCGACGATGTGGCGCTGATGGCCGCCGCACAGGCAGACCCGCATGGTTTTGTCCTGCATGGTTCTGAGTTGATGGTGATTGACGAGGTCCAGCGCGTGCCCGCCTTGCTGCAAGCCGTCAAAAAAGATGTGGATGACAACCCTGCACCGGGGCGTTTTTTGCTGACGGGTTCAGCCAACATTCAGTCTGCCCCACAGGTTTTGGAGTCTCTGGCGGGGCGGGTTTCACATCAGCGCCTGCGCCCTTTTGCGGTGGGTGAAATGGCCGGTGTGGCCCCGGTTTTTATGGACCGCGTGTTGCGTGAAGATTGGGCGGGCTTGAACAGCAGTTTTGCGACTGTGCCGGGTGCTGATCGGTGGGCTGGTGGTGCTTTTTCCGGCAAAGACACCGTATTGAAGCTTGCCATGCGTGGTGCTTACCCAGAGGTGCAACCGTTGCCCGAAAAATCGGTCAGACGCTGGCACATGGATTATTTGACGGCCCTGATGGCCAGAGACCTGCGCGATATTGCACAGATTCGCCGCAAGGACAGCATGAATAAACTGCTGGAAGTGTTGGCGGCCTGGTCATGCAAATTGATGGATGTGAGCGCCATCGGTGCGCAACTGGCGCTGTCACGGCCCACGTTGGAGTCGTATATCAACGCCCTTGAGGCTTTGTATTTGGTGGAACGTGTGCGCCCCTGGTCCAACACCGATTACGCGCGTGTGGGCAGACAAGACAAGCTGGTACTGACCGACACAGGGCTGACGGCAAGTTTGCTACGCTGGCAATTTGACAGGGTGCGGCTCGACGCTGATCAAAGCGGCAAGTTGATCGAGGGTTTTGTCTATGCTCAACTGGCGGCGCAACTGGATGCGCAGGACGAACCCGGGGCGTTGACCCACTACCGTGACCGCGAGCAGCGCGAAATTGATTTTGTGCTCGAAACCCACGACGGCGCAACGCTCGGTATCGAAGTCAAAGCCGGTTCTGCGGTCAGTGCTGACAGCTTCAAGCATCTGGCGTGGTTTCGCCAGCGCATGGTGTCCCCAAACGACCGGTTTGTCGGTCTGGTGCTTTACACCGGCGACCAGGTGCTGCGCTTTGGCGAGCACCTGTGGGCCGTGCCGATGCACGTGCTGTGGTCGGCCTAGGGGCGTGCTCAGTCAGGCAAACACGCCCGCCGTATCGGTCATGCGCGACGCCACCTCGCCCAGATGGTGCAGCGTGTCGCCAAAGCTCAATTCCAGTTGCGTGAGCTTCTTGAAGTAGTGGCTGCCGATGTACTCGTCGGTGACACCAATGCCGCCGTGCAGTTGCACCGACTGCTGGCCGACATAGCGCATGGATTGGCCTAGTTGCACCTTGGCGCGCGCCAGTGCGGCGCGCCGCTCGGGCGCGGGGGCAGACAGCTTCAGGCTGGCGTAGTAGCTCATCGATCGCGCCAGTTCCAGTTGCATTTTCATGTCGGCCACGCGGTGGCGTAGCGCCTGAAAGGTGCCAATGGCCACGCCAAACTGCTTGCGCGTGTTCAGGTAGCCGGCCGTCAGCGCCAGCGCCTTGTCCATCACGCCCACGCCTTGCGCGCAGGCGGCGGCGATGCCGACGTCCAGCGCCAGCTCCAGTGCGGCCACACCGTCACGCGTGATCAGCGTGGCGGGTGCGTCGGTTAGTGTCAGCTCGGCGCCGCGGCTACCGTCTTGCAGGCCGTGGCCGCGCGTTTGCACGCCCGCTGCGCTGCGCGGCACCCAGAACAGCGCCAGAGCGCCCTCCAGCAGCGCGGACACCACAAAAGCGTCGGCCTGGTCGCCCGCCGCCACCACCGATTTGGTGGCCGTCATGGCGTGGCCGGTTGCAGTGGCGGTGGCCGTGGCTTGGCAAACGGTATGACGGTAACGTGCGCCACGCTCGACCCAGGCCAGCGCCGCCAGCGTTTGCCCGCTGGCCAGGCCGGGTAGCCATTGCTGCTGCAACTCAGGCGGCGCAAAGCGGGCCAGCACGCTGCTGACGATCAGCGTTTGCGTCAGCGGCTCCAGCACCAGGCCCGCGCCCAGCTCCTGCATCACCAGCATGGCTTCCACCGGGCCCATGGCCAGCCCGCCGTGCTCTTCAGCCACCAGCAGGCCGCACAGGCCCAGCTCCGCCAGTTGCGCGTAGTTGGCGCGCTCAAACCCGCCCGCTTGCACTGTGGCGCGGTAGTGCTCAAAGGTGTAGCTTTTGTCCACCCAGCGCCGCACCGCGTCTTGCAACTGGACTTGTTCGTCTGAAAAATCAAAATTCATGTGGGTTCCCTTTTGAATGGTTGGGGACAGAGCTTGTTCACTGCGTGTAACTGCGGTCTGTCCCGCAATCAGCCCAGCACCGTCTGCGCCACGATGTTTCGCTGCACCTCGTTGCTGCCGCCGTAAATGGTGGTCTTGCGCAGGTTGAAGTAGGTGGAGGCCAGCGGTGCGCAGTGCAGCGCGTCACTCGGAAAGCCCACCAGGCGGCCATCGATCACATCACCTTGCCAGCCCGCGTCCATGGCCTCATGGATCAGCGGCAGGGCAAACGGCCCGGCGGCGAGCATCATTAGCTCGGCGTAGCGCTGCTGGATCTCGCTGCCGCGAATCTTCAGCAGGCCAGCAATGTCGAGCGAATTTTTGCCTGATTTTTCTGCCGACAGCACGCGCAGCACCAGCATCTCCAGCGCCACCACATCCACTTCGAGCAGCGCAATCTGGTCGCGAAAGCGCGCGTCGTCCCACACGCCTTCCTGTTTGGCAATGCGCTTGAGGCGCTCCAGCTCGCGCTTGCTGCGGTTCACGTCGGCAATGTTGGTGCGCTCGTGGCTGAGCAGGTGTTTGGCATACGTCCAGCCCTTGTTTTCTTCGCCAATGAGGTTGTTGACAGGCACCTTGACGTTGTCAAAAAAGACCTCGTTCACCTCTGGCTCGCCGTCGAGCAGCACGATCGGGCGCACGGTAACGCCGGGCGAGGCCATGTCGATCAGCAAAAAGCTGATGCCCGCCTGTGGCTTGCAGTCTGTCGCGGTGCGCACCAGGCAAAAAATCCATTCGCCGTACTGGCCCAGCGTGGTCCAGGTCTTTTGGCCGTTGACCAGGTAGTGATCGCCGTGCAGTTCGGCGCGGCATTTCACGCTGGCCAGGTCCGAGCCCGAGCCCGGTTCGCTGTAGCCCTGGCTCCACCACACCTCGCCGCTGGCAATGCCGGGCAAAAAGCGTCGTTGCTGCTCTGCGCTGCCAAAAGCCATGATGACTGATGCCACCATGACCGGGCCAAACGGCACGATGCGCGGCGCACCGGCCAGCGCGCACTCTTCTTCAAACAAGTGCTTTTGCACCGCGCTCCAGCCCGGGCCGCCAAACTGCTGGGACCAGCCAAAGCCGAGCCAGCCCTTCTTGCCCAGAATCTTGGCCCAGCGCTGCTGGTCGTCGCGCGACAGGCGCAGCGCGTTATGCACCTTGTGCGAAATATCAGCGGGCAGGTTGGCGCGCACCCAGGCGCGTACCTGTTGGCGAAACTGTTCTTCTTCAGGGGTAAAAGCCAAATCCATGGTGTCTCCGGTGACGGCACGCCGCACGTGCAGGTTTGTTCGACGGGCGCTGTTTTTAGCACGTGCGTGCGTTTCACCCTGTCCGGGGGGTGACAGGAACGTGCGCTGCCACGGGGGGGACGATGAGGGGTACATGCTTTGAGTGTTCTCTTCAAACCCTTATGCCGTACAACTATTCATCATGCCTACTTGAAGCCTGACATTCACGACCTGGCGTTGTACGTCACCTTGGGTTGACAATCTGAGCAGGCTAAGCCGTCCAGGCCGGGGCAGATTGCCACCGGGTGACCCAATCGGGCAACTTGTCGGCTGGCATGGGGCGTGCGATGCCAAATCCCTGACCCAGATCGCAGCCGAGCTGCAACAGCAAGCTGCCATGCGCAATCGTCTCCACGCCTTCGGCGATGACCTGTCGGCCAAAGGCTTGTGCCAGGCCTATGACGGCCCGCAAAATGGCCAAGTCGTCGTCATCCTCAAGCATGTCGCGAACAAAACTCTTGTCAATCTTAAGCAAGGTTACTTTGAGGCGTTTGAGATAGCTTAGCGATGAATAGCCAGTGCCAAAATCGTCCAGCGCAAACCTGACCCCAAGCTTGGTGCAAGCATCAATCACAAGGCGAACCTGATCCATGTCCTGCAATGCGCTGGTCTCCAGTATTTCCAACTCAAGATGCGACGGATTCACGCAGGGATGGGCCTGCAGGTGGGCTCGCAGCTGGTCCACAAAGTCACGTTGTTGCAACTGCAGGGCTCCTACATTGACGCTCACCGGAAGATCCAGACCGCAGGTGCGCCAGTCCTCAATCTGACTCAGAGCCGAATCTATGACCCACTCACCCACCGCAACTGCCAGTGCATCGTTTTCAATCGTCGGCAAAAACAAACCAGGGGCCAGCAAACCCTGTTGTGGATGTTGCCACCGAATCAGGGCCTCGACACCGACGACCTGGCCACTGCGCATGTTGACCTTGGGTTGGTAATACAACACGAATTCACCATGGTCAAGTGCTACTCGTATTCGCTCCAGGCTTTCATGGTGAACACGAAGGCTTCTGTCCTGCTCTGGATCAAAGATACAAAAACGGTTTTTGCCGGTGACTTTGGCTTGGTACATGGCCTGATCAGCCTGACGTAACAATTGATCGGCATCGATGACTTGCTGTTGTGGGTAAAACGTCACGCCCAGACTGGCTGATACTTGTACCGTGCGTTTGCCAATCTGATACGGGTGGGCGGCCGCACTCAGCAGCCGGTCCAGCATGGGTGTGCTTGCAGCGACATTGTCAAGATCGTTGAGCACTGCCACGAACTCGTCACCACCGAGTCGTGCCAAGGTGTCGCCTTCACGCAGTGTCTGCTTCATCGCACTCGCCACGGCAACCAGAAGCTGGTCGCCCATATCGTGGCCATGTTGGTCATTGATGTTTTTAAAACCGTCAATATCAATAAAGACGACCGCCATGTTCAAGTGACGGCGCGTCACCTGGGTCAGGCTTTGTTGCAGACGGTCAGCTAGCAGCAACCGGTTGGGAAGGTTGGTAAGCGAATCAAAATGGGCAACATATTCCAACTCCCTCTGGTGTGCTTTCCTGGCAGTGATGTCCTCAATCAGCAAGACACGCTCGCCATTTTCACTGCTGTGCAGAATGCCGGACGACGACAACAACACCGTGGTAGCCTGATCGCCCGGGCTTTGCAGACCGCTTTCGATGCTCATCTGGTTCGTCAGGTCGCACTTCAATAAGTCCATGACCAGCGTGTTGCTGAACATCTCGCGCAACGTGCCGCAGGCTATTGGCTGTACCCTTGAGCCTTGCCAAATTTGCCGCATGGCCAAGTTGGTGCGCACGATATCGCCGTCCTCGGTCACGACCATGACCCCCTCGGGGAGTGATTCAATAATCGATTCAACGTAATCGCGACCCACCATCGTGTTCGACAGATCGCTGGCCATTCGGTTAAAGGCTTGGGCAAGTTCGCCAATTTCGTTTTTTGAACTTATCTCAACACGGGTGTTCAGTTGTCCACTGCCCATGCGCGACACGGCTTGGCGAAGTTCTTCAATCGGGTGCGTTATGCGTCGTGTCAACAGGGCGCCGCCACCGATGGAAAACACGATGGCGACTCCGCAAGACGCCAACAGCTCCATCAGGTGCTGCTTGAGTTCTACGTCAACATTGTCTTGATACTCCTGAAACTCCCGCTCCTCTGCGGCAGCTGCCCCATCAATCGTTACCAGCAAGGCGTTTAAGGTGTCCCCTAGTTGTTCGGCCTGTTTATGAAAGCCGTTTTCATTGGATGATCGGTCATAGTTCTTTAGCTTGTCCGCTGCATTTGAGACACTCTTGGCCGCTTCATCGATCTCGGAGGCGGTCTTCAATTCATCCGGAAAGTATTTTTCGACCAACGCTTTGTAAGCCGCGATTGCCGCCGTGAGTTCGGCCCGAGCGTTGGCGACGGACGGATCGGGTTGGGGCAGCGTCACTGCCGAAATTGTCAGATTTGCCGCCTGAAATCGGATCCGGTTTAGCGCCGTGAGGACCGGCTGTGTGCGATTAATGGCATGGTCGAAATGTTCAGAAATCGCCATGAGGCCACTGTACCCGCCGACACCAACCAAAAGCACCAAGAGGGAAACCAAAAGGTAGCCAAAAAAGATCTGGCGGTAAAGTTTCATGTAACCGTTCTTCTCGCTCGCAGGCCGGTTCGGGCATTCTAATCCTGTTAACCCGAATCAATTCCCCGACTTTGCGGGAACAACAGACAACCGCTTGAGATCAATCGCTTGCCGTGCCGCATCAGCGATTGAAACTGGATATCCAGGAAGCTGCCGTTGACTACTGCCGGCTCCCGTTGCAGTCCAGCCAGCCAGTATCACTCAGCTGTCACCCCCAGCTCCGCACACAGCTTGACCACGGTGGTGCGCAACTGGGCCACTTCGGCTTCCAGCCGCTCCAGGCGTTCAGCGGTGCTGCTGTCCGCTGCCCGGCTGAGGGTGCCGCTGGTCCGTGACGATTCAGCCACCGGCCCGCACAGCAGGTGCGCCCAGCGCTGCTCGCGCGCGCCGGGCGCTTTGGCCAGCTTCACCACCAGCGCGCCGCCTTTTTCTGCGCAGCGGTCTTGCAGCTCTTCCAGAAAACCTTCGACCGACGAAATGTCGGCAAACCTGTACCAGCGCTCGGTGTTCAGGCGCAGCTCGGCAGCGGTTTGCGGCCCACGCAGCATCAGCACGCCCAACAGTACGGCCGACTGCTCGGGCACGCCCACGCCGCGCTGAAAATTGTGCTCATAACGCGCCACGCGGGCGCTGGTATTGCTGCGCACCAGTTGCAGCTGCTGCAGGTTGTCCAGGGCGTGTGCCACATCGGCCTCTGTCAAGTCCATCACCGGGTCGCGTGTGGTCTTCTGGTTGCAGCCCAGTAGCAGCGCGTTCAGCGACAGCGGGTAGCTGTCGGGCACGGTGCGGGCTTTTTCCATCAGCGTGCCCAGCACGCGTGCTTCGATAGGCGTGAGCCGCAGAGCGGGCGGCGTGCTGGAATCTGTGGCCAGGGTGTCGTTATCGTTGTCAGTGAGGGGTGGGGTCAAAGTCATAATTCAGCCAGTTATGAAAAACATTGTTATTTTGATCTCGGGCACGGGCTCCAACATGGCAGCCATTGCGCAGGCCGCGCAACGCGAGCACTGGGCAGAGCGCTACGGTGCACAAGTGGCGGCGGTGCTGAGCAACAAGGCCGATGCGCCCGGTTTGGCGCTGGCGCGTGAGCTGGGCATCGCCACCGATTCATTGGACCACAAGGCGTTTGCCAGTCGCGAGGCGTTTGACGCGGCGCTGAGGCAGCGCATTGACACCTATGACCAACCCGGTGCGCCGGTGCTGGTGGTGCTGGCGGGTTTCATGCGCATTTTGAGCGCTGGTTTTGTCAACCACTACGCCGGGCGGTTGGTGAACATTCACCCGTCGCTGCTGCCCGCGTTTGCCGGGTTGAACACGCATCAGCGCGCCATCGACGCAGGTTGCAAGGTAGCCGGCGCCACGGTGCATTGGGTGACCCCTGAGCTCGACCATGGCCCGATTCTGGCGCAGGCGGTGGTGCCGGTGTTGCCTGGCGACACCGCGCAAACGCTGGCCGCGCGTGTGCTGGCGCAAGAGCATTTGATGTACCCGCAGGTGGTGCGTCAAATCATTCAAAAATGATAGCTGCTTGCGCTTGGTATGAAGGCGCTACAGCCTGTTTTTATAACATGATTTGCTGCAATGCGGCGTGTTCCAGCGGGCGCAATCTGGCATAGTTCAGCAGCTCGGCCAAGTGTGCGCCTTTGGTTTGCCACTCATACACCACGTTTTCGGCTAGCAACACGTAATGCCAGGGCAGGCCGCTGCGGTGCTTGGGCGTTAGCTGGTTGATGCGCTCGCACCAAGCCAGGGCGGCCTTGCACTTGCGCTGCACGTTGGGGTGAATGGCCTGCGCTTGCGCTTTGGTCTCGGCCAGATAAATAGCGTTCCCCGTGCGCAGCAAAAAGTCGGGGGAATAAAAGGCCGGCCGGCCGTCGTCTTTCACATAGCGCAAGCGGGCAAAGGTGTGGCGGTTTTCGCTGATCTTGCAAAACGCCAGCACCTGACTGTCGGCTTGCGCCCAATGGATCAAGGTGCGCTCCAGCCCGCCATTGCGCGCGGGCCAGGCCAGCCGCGTGTAGATGCATTTGGCCACTTCGACCGAATTGGATTCGCGCATCACCAGCTTGGGCACTTCAGACAGGTAGCGCGCGTGCACCTCGGTCTGGCCGGTGATGTGGGTTTGTTGGGCCGACAGCAGCGCCAGCGCAAATACTTTGGTGATGTGCTCCACCACCGGTTGCAACAGCAATACGCGCCAGTTCTCACCATCAAGCGGGTTGAAATCTGTGCCAAACAGATGCAGCCAGATGTAGTCGTCGAGCCAGCCGGTCAGCTCTGCCGTGTTCACTTGCAGATAGGGTTTTGCCAACTGCGTTGCGATCTTGTTGCCCTTGGGCATGGGCTCACTCAGTGCCTGGCTGATGCGCCGGGTCAGGCGGCTTAAATATTCGTTGTAGCCCACCACGTTCATCACCGCGCCGCTCACCCGGTAGTCACCAAACAGCGTGGCGCTTTGCAGGTCTTGCGAGATGAAGGTGTCGCCCTGGCCCAGCAAGCCGGTCAGTTGCCCCAGCGGCATGGCGGTAAAGGCTGGCAAAGCGGCCAAATCGATTGGGTTGTGGTCGCGCACCTCGTCGGCCTCCTGCAAAATGAATGGAATGCCAAAGTCAAAGGCTTCGAATCCTTCGCGCAACCCGGCGGTGACCACATCGCCGGTGGCGCTGGTGTTGTCTGTGTCGTCACCGGTGATGCCAGCCAGCCCCTCACGGATCAGCTCGTCATAAAACGACTGAAACGCCGGGTGCTCCACAATTGAGAGCACGTCGAGCAAGCTGCCCGGCTCAAGACCGGCGTTGATGCGTTCGCGGTTGTCGCGTTTCAGGTCGGCGTATTCGTCGTCGCGCCACATCAGCCGCAGGCCGCAGCCAATGGTTTGCTCCAGCAAAATCTGCGCTCGACTACTGCGCAGCGGCAGTCGGTGATTTGTTCGGACACCGCGTCGTTGACAAAGTCCTCCAGCAACTGCAAGACCTTTAATTCCTCAGCAGCCATTTTCTCTTGGGCCCGCTCAAACGTGCGTTTGAGTGAGGTTTGCAGCCGACCCGTGACATCCAGTGGCACACCGGCCCCCATGTCAAGCTGTGCTGTGATGTGCTCGCTTTCGTTGGCCAATTTGGTCAGTTGGGCCTCAAACTGTGCGGCGTATTGACCGAATAAATTGGTGTGCTCGGTCAGCAGTTGTTGCACCTTGGGGAACACCTGGTTTGCGACTTGGCCCTGCAAGCCGGTCATGTAGCCCCAGTAGCCTGATCGACGCGTACGCCAGTGACGGCCCATGTCGCTGGATTCAAAGTCGCGCAGTGGTTGCTCGGCCAGCACGCCAATAAACTCCAGCATCGTGGCGTCGCGCTGCGTTTGTTCTGAAAGACGGGTGCTCAGTAATTGGACTTGTTGCTCAACAGCCCCGGCAAACCGTTGGCCAGCCTGCCCAAATTCCTGGCGAAATGTGAGCAGCTTTTGTTCAGCCACCTCCTTGTTGGGTGTGTTGTTCAAAGCGTGGAGTCGCGCCTGCATGAGGGACTGCAAGTCGAGCAAAATCGTGCGCGCGCCATGCACCAGGTTTTCGGCGGTTTGCGCCAGGCGCGACTCGTTGCTCAGCAGCGTCAGCAAGCGTCGGTGCAAATCACGCACGCCGCCTGGGTCTTGAGGATGCATTTGAAATGGCAGACTGCGATTTTCATTTGCATCACGGTGCAATCGTGCGGAGGTAAAAACGATCGGCACTTCACCTAGCTGCTCTTGATAGCGTTGCAGAGATTCGTCTTGGGTCAGGTCTTTCAACGTGTCGGCTATGGCGGCTTCGATGCGCAAGCGTTCGCGCGCAATGCAATACACAATGGGGGTGGGTTCCTCGTCGTCATCGGCTGCTTCCTTGATGACCTTGGCGTAGGTTTCATCAAATTGGGTGATGACCACAATCAACTGACGCACCGTACCCTTGCGCAGCAGCGACAGCAAAAACTCTTTTTCAGACTGGTCGTAGGCGGCACCAGACTTGGTCAGAAACAGCACGGCATCCACACCGGCCACTGTTTGTTCGGTTAAGGTCACGCGAAACCGCTCGGTGTCGCCCAACCCGGGGGTGTCGATCAGTTCAACGCCTTGCGCCAAAATCTCCGAAGGCGCTTGCAACTCAATCGAATCGACCAGGCAGTGCAGCGGGCTACCGGATGACGTGTATTCCTTGAGTACACGCTGGAATTCGATCGTTGTTTTTTTGCTGGCACCTACGGCCAGATGGAGTGTGACCACTTTGCCTTGCTCAGTGACAAATTCCCGCTCAAGCGCTGTCAAATCTGGCAGCGGTGCTGGGGGTAACGGCACGCCATCTTTGTCTTTTGGCTTTTTGGGTTTGCTGAAATCAAACCAATTGCGCACCCGTTGCGCATCCACATTGCGTTCATCCTGTGCATACAGTTGCTTGAGTTCATGCCAGGTCTGCGCACGCAAAAATCGAATGCTGGCGCGTACCTCCGTGCCATGCCGAAAGGTGGTCACTGCCGCAGTCTCAGGTAACGTGCCCTCGCTGGAAAGTCTGATTCCCAACAATTCGTTCACAAAAAAAGACTTGCCTGCCTTGAATCGACCGACCACTGCCACCTTGTAAGTGTCCGGCACTTGCTGGCTTTTTAATAGCACACCAAGCGCATCAGCGGTGCGCTTGCACTCTTTTCCAATACGGGCCACTTTGATACCTGAGCGGCCGAGCAGGCCCTCTTGCACTTGCGACAAATGGGTGGTGAGCGTTTGAATTTCGGCTCTGAGTTGCTTGGGTGTTTTCATGCTGGGGTACCCTGTTTGAAATGGTTTGCTGGTTAGGTTATCTACAATTGTGGTAATTCATGAAAAATCTCCCATGGCCACCGTTTCCATGCGCATTGACGAGGCTTTGATCAGCGCGGCACGCACCGCCGCCAAGGCGGAATGTCGTACCGTGCAGGGGCAGGTGGAGTTCTGGGCCAAAGTGGGCCGTGCCGCACTGGACAACCCCGATCTGCCTGCCTCCTTCATTGCAGAGAGTCTGATCGGCCTGGCCGAACCCCGCGCAGACAGCGCGCCCTTTGTGCCGCGTAGCCACATCAACGCCGTGAAGGCATGAGCTGGCAAGTGCAGCAAACGCGCCGCTTTGCCCGCGTTTACAAAAAGCTGACCAACGCCGCGCTGATTGCCGACACCGATGCTGCGGTTGCCATCGTGGCAGACGACCCTGATGTAGGGGAACGCAAAAAAGGCGACTTGGCCCAGTTGTGGGTGTACAAGTTCCGCAGCCAGGGCCAGTTGTACCTGCTGGGTTACACCCGCGAAGATGATGTGCGCCTGATTTACCTGGAAGCCATGTGGCCGCACGAAAACTTTTACCGGGATTTGAAGCGGTGAAATCGGCGCCAGAAGACATGTCATTCACCACGAAACCTGCGCGCACACCGTGGGGCAATTTCCCCGACGTGTTGATCCACGCCAGTGAATCGGCGGTGAAGCAACATCCGGCCTACCAGGCAGCCAAGGCGGGGGACGGCCATGCGGCTACCGCCCTGGTCAACGACACGATGAGTGAGCAGCAAAACCAGCAACTCAGCGATTTGCTGCGCGGTCACGCACCTATATTGGTCAGTGCCCATGCCTATGAGCGCGCGGGGATCAATGCCATTCCTGAAGCGTTTGCCGTGGAAATCAGCAAGGCTGTGGGGTGGCAGCTTGATGCCTCTGTGGCGCAAATCAATGTGGTGGCGCATACGGGTGCTGACGGGTTTTCGCGGTTGGCACGACAAGCTGAATTTGCAGGCCAAATTCAGGCAGGCAGTGACTACGTGCTGGTGGACGACTTCGTGGGCATGGGTGGCACGCTGGCGAACTTGAAGGGATATATCGAATCCCAAGGCGGCAGAGTGCTGGCAGCGGTATGCTTGACCGGCAAACCCCACTCCGCCAAACTTGCACTGTCGCTGGAGCGTCTGAACGAATTGAGGAGTAAACATGGCACAAAACTTGAAAACTGGTGGTTGGGAAGATTCGCTCACGCCTTCGACGCGCTTACTGAATCAGAAGCTCGGTACCTCGCCCGCACCGAGACGGCTGACACCGTCCGAGATCGAATTGCTGCTGCAAAGCAAGCGTGAACTGGCGGCGCAAGCCATGGCAACCCCTACCCGGGCGACGATGCACAAGGTGACGGCACGCGCCTGAGTTTTCATACTGTTGCCACCACTTCGGCCTCAAACCCGAACACATCCACCACCCGCACGCACACCTTGCGCGGGCCGGTTTTGGCGGCGGTTGTCAGCACCGCTTGCGTCACCACGCGCAGCGGGTCGCCGTCGTTGGCGGTGTTGCCCCGGTAGTCTTGCCAGACCGAGCGGAACACGCAGCCGTCGTAGTCCGGGTCCACCGCCCAATACTCAATCAGCGCCAGCGGCTCCTGGTTGATGACGGCTTGCAGCTTGACGCGGTTGGCATCGTCCAGGTTGATGGCCTCGGGCGACAGCAGCACGTAGTTTTTGAGCCAGATGGTGAGGGTTTCCTGGCTTTGTTCGCGCGGTTTGCCGTTGCCTGGCGCGGGCTGGTCTTGCTCCCTCGCCCCCTGGGAGAGGGCTGGTTTTTGACTGCTGCGTTCAATCGGAAAAATCGTCAGGTATTGCAGCGAAGAGAAGCGCACCTGCCCGCGCAGTTTGTCGATGCCGCATTTTTTTTCTTCAGCCGATCCATCAGGTCGGGCGGAATCACCAGCACTTCAAGGCGGTTGTCGTTCAGCGCGGTGATGGTTTCGCCAATCGACGGCTCAAAGTTCCAGCCCAGAACCACGACACGGTCCCAGCCACCCATCAGGTTGTCGCGCTGGGCGATGGCCTTTTTGAGCGTGGCCGCACCCGTGAGCTTGTTGGGCGAATCGGCCAGCACCAACGTTTTGCTGCCCCTGAATGCGCTCCCTCGCCCTTTGGGAGAGGGCTGGGGTGAGGGCGAACCCAAGTCCAGCGAACTGATCTGCCCCAGGTTGCGCTGCGGGTTCACGTCCGGCGGCAGCGGCAGCGCGCCGTAGAGCGAGAGCACGATGTTGGACAGGTCGCCCATGCGAAAGTCGCGCCCCAGCGTGGCCTTGGCCGCTTCCACCTGGTAGTCGCCAATGGCCTGATACAGAAAAGGCTTGGCATCCAGGTCGATCAGGCGCTTGCGCATGATCATGCAGGCGGGTTTGCCCAGGTCGGTGGTGATCCAGCGGCGGCCGAGTTTTTCGGCCACAGCGGCCGTGGTGCCGGAGCCGCCGAAGACATCGATAACGAGCCCGTTTTCAGGACAGGATGCTTTGATGATTCGTTCTGCAATACGCGGGTCCTTTGCTGTGTCATAGTTGCTAGCGGCTTCCCGATCCGCTGCTGGTATGTGACTGCCACTTCGGATGTCCGTCCAATAGTCCTCAATCAATTTTCCTTGTTCGTCGAGCATCTCAAGATATTCATCGGGTGCTCGTCGGGTAAGTGCTGTTTTTCCTGTTGCCTTGTTTGACTTCTTGTAGTCAACTCGAATCGAGTCAGCATCAAAATGACGAACGTCTGATTTGCCAAAAAAATAAATGGTGTCGTGTTTTCGTGGAAAGTTGTTTTTTTGATTTGTCGGGCCTGTGTAGCAAATGATGATCTCGTTGACAAAATTCTTTTTCCCAAAGACTTCGTCAATGATCAGCTTCACGTAATGTCCCACATGCCAATCCAGATGCACATAGATCGACCCGGTATCCGCCAATAGTTCACGCATCAAAATCAGCCGGGGCGTGATCATGGCCAGGTAGGAGACGGTGCCGTCGCTCCAGGTGTCGGAGTAGGCGAACTGTTCAATGACGGTGGGCTTTTGCTCCAGCTCGATGCTGCCCTCACCCCCAGCCCCTCTCCCAGAGGGCGAGGGGAGTAATACCTTGGTGCGGTAGTCGGCCTTGCTGTCAAACGGCGGGTCGATGTAAATCAAATTGATCTTGCCGCGCAGTGACGGTGTGCTGTCGTCACCGGCCAGCAGCGCCGCCATGGCCAGCAGGTTGTCGCCGTAAATCAGACGGTTGACCCAGGGTTCGCCAGCAACGGCGCTGGCACCCGACCCGGTGCCGGGGTCTGGGTGAACGGACGTGGCCGCAGTGTCCGGCGTGGCATCCACCAGCATCGGCTGCGGGCTGTCGATCAAGCTGGCCTGACCGGGCGCAAACACCTCGCGCTGCGCTGCGCGCTGGTGCGCTGTAACCCAGTCTTGCGCCGCGCTGTCTTTGGCAGGCAGCACCACCTCGCGGGTCTGCAATGTGACGCGGCGGCGGTTTTCCAGGCCTTCCAGGATTTTTTCCGCCTCTTTGCGGCCATTGGCAACGATGTCGGGGAGTTGTTCGAGCAGGGATTTGGGCATTTGATGGAATCAACAGACTGTTGACGTTTTATTTAAAGTAACTGTTGAAATCGTTATCAACTGAAACTTGAATAAATTTTCAAGTGACCAATAGCTTCGGGCTCATGAATGAAAAAATCGAATTTAGCAATCGACTGCGTGATGCCATGACCAAAGTCGGCTACGTGGCGAGCCCTTCGGTGCTGGAGCACGAGTTCAATTTGCGTTGGTATGGCCGATCCGTCAGCAACCAGGTTGCCTGGGGCTGGCTCAACAACCGGTCAATTCCGACGCAAGAAAAGTTACAGGTGCTGGCCGAATAGCTAAAAGTCGAACCCCAGGTGCTGCGCTTTGGCGAAGCCGTGCGCAATTCAGTGCAACAGCACAAGCAGCGCTGGGACGAAGGCATCGGCTTTCTGGAGCGCGAAACGTTTGATGCTTTCCTGAAGCTGCCCGCGCCCGAGCGCAAGCTCATCCGCGAGGTGATCCTGACCTTTGCCAAGGTCCATGCCGAGCCCGGGGTAGCGCCTGACAAAGCGCTGGGTTAAGCCGAGAATGCTACAAATGAAAGAGCTGCTAACGCTTGTCAGACGTGCTCTATAGCCCTATTAATGCGATGAAAAATGGGCGGCATTTCAGTTACGCCAAAAACAAATCAAGTGACTGACTGGCTTGGATGAGGGCGGTGTCTCGGGTGGCCAAGGGGACGTTCAGGCGCATGGCAAGCTCAAGGTAAGACGCGTCGGCCCTGCGCTGTGATGTCGCGCTCGTTGAAAGCGCTGACATTGGCAAATAGAACACGCTTGGCGCGTATCGACTCGGCCCGATTGGGTAACACCCGCTGCACTGGGGGAACCAGTCGCGCAACCTCTGCGCCACGCCGAGTGATAGAGATGTCTTCGCCCAATTCAACCATTTGGATAAACCTTGACAACTCGTTTTTGAGTTGGTAAATCGGCACGGTTTGCATGGGGTTCCTTTATAGCTAGCTATGTCTGGACATGATACAGCAGCAGGGTCGCAAGCTCATCCGAGAGCTGATCCTGGCCTGTGCCATGGTGCACCGCGAGGCGCTTGAGCAGCTAGAAAAGCCTTACCCCTTGGACCCCACCAACAGCACCACCAGCGCCCCCGCACCGCCGTCGGCTGGTTTGGCCTGTACAAAGGCCAGCACCTCGCGCTTTTGCACCAGCCAACTGTGCACGCGGCTTTTGAGCACCGGCGTTTTGCCGGGCGAGCCCAGACCCTTGCCGTGCACGATGCGCACGCAGCGCACGCCTTGCTGGTGCGCCAGCCGGATGAACTGGCCCAGCGCTTGGCGTGCGTCGTCACGGCGCAGGCCGTGCAGGTCCAGCTGGCGCTGGATGCTCCAGTCGCCACGGCGCAGCTTGCGTGTGATGTCGGTGCCGATGCCGGGGCGGCGAAAGCTCAGGTCGTCGTCGGCGTCGAGCAGCGTAGAAACATCGAATTCATCGCTGATGGCCTCTTGCAGCACGGCTTGTTCATCGCGCTGGTAGGCCATCGTTGCAGGCATTTTTAGCTCTTTTTTATGGAGCACCTTGCGCTTGTCTGGCAAGGGCTTGACGGCTCCTGCCGCGCGCACAAACAAGTCCCTGTCGCTGCTCGCCTGTTTGACCGCCCTGGTCTGCGCAGCCGCTAGCTCGGCGCGCTGCCGGGCTTGCTCGGAGATGGCTTTTTTGACCGCCTTCAGGTCCGCCAGCGCCGTCACTTTGACTGGTTTCACAGCAGCCCGCGCTCGGCCATGGACAGCGCCTCGCCGGGGGCCACGATGACGTGGTCGAGCACGCGCACGTCTATCAGCGCCAGCGCGCTCTTGAGCGTCTGCGTGAGCATTTCGTCGGCCCGGCTGGGCTGCACGCTGCCGCTGGGGTGGTTGTGCGACAGCACCACGCTGCTGGCCTGCAGGTGCAGTGCGCGCTGCACCACCTCACGCGGATAGACGCTGGTCTGTGTAAGCGTGCCCTGAAACATTTCTTCCAGCGCGAGCATGCGGTTTTGCACGTCCAGAAACAAGATCGCAAAGACTTCGTGCTTGCGGCTTGCCAGCTGCAATTGCAGGTAGTTCTTGACGGCGTCGGGCGTCTCAAACACGGCGCGTTCCTGCAGCCGCTGGGCCATGGCGCGGCGTGCCAGCTCCAGCACCGCGACGATTTCCGAGCGTTTGGCCGGGCCCAGCCCCTTGATGCGATTGAGGTCGTCGGCGCTGGCGTCCAGCAACCCGGCCAGGCCGTCAAAGCCGCTTACCACTGGTGCCGCTGCTGTGATGTCGGACACCGCGTTGGGCGCAACTGTCGGCTGCGCTGGCTTGAGCCGCAGCAATTCGTCGGCCATTTGCAGCACGCCTTTGCCCTTGATGCCGGTGCGCAGCAAGATGGCCAACAGCTCGACATCGCTCAAGGCGGCGGGCCCGCGGGCGAGCAGTTTTTCACGCGGCTGGGCGTCAGGGGGTAAATCTTTCAGTGACATGGCGGGGCAGGGTGAGCGGGTTAGGGCGGGCTTTTACAATCTTCGCAGTTTAGGCGTCTGCGCACCCGGGTGTTTTGCACTGGGGATTTGCAGCGTTTTTGGCCCATTTTTAAGGTTCCCTCCCGATGACTACTGCGCTTGCCACCGTTGCCCCTGGCTCTTTTTTGACGCTGCACTACCGTCTGGCGGGGCCTGCTGGTGATGTCGTGAACACGTTTCATGCGGCACCGGCCACGCTGACCCTGGGCACGGGCGCGCTGGCCCCGGCCATCGAGGCGCGCCTGATCGGGCTGCCCGAGGGCACACGCACCACGCTGGCCCTGGCCGCTGGCGAGGCGTTTGGCGAGCGCAGCCCCAGCATGATGCAGTGGATGGCGCGCAAGGAGCTCGACGATCTGGGTGGCGGCCACGACAGCTATGCCGTGGGTGAGGCCATCAAGTTTGCCACCCCGGATGGTCAGGGTGAATTTGCTGGCGTGATCAAGGAATTTCGCAGCGATGACAAGGGCGATGCTGTGCTGATTGACTTCAACCACCCGCTGGCCGGGCTGCCGGTGACGTTTGAAGTGCACATCATCGGAGTGATCTGAAACCCATGCGTGCAGCGCTTGAAACGATTGTCCTGGCGCAGCCGCGCGGCTTTTGCGCTGGGGTGGACCGCGCCATCGAGATTGTGGAAAAAGCCCTGGCCAAGTTTGGCGCGCCTATTTACGTACGCCATGAGATCGTGCACAACACCTATGTGGTGAACGACCTGAAAGCCAAGGGCGCTATTTTTATTGAAGCTCTTGACGAAGTCCCTGCGGGCGCTACGCTGGTATTTTCTGCGCATGGCGTGAGCCGCGCGGTGCAGCAGGAGGCCGCTGCGCGCGGCTTTCGCATCTTTGACGCCACCTGCCCGCTGGTGACCAAGGTGCATGTGGAAGTGGCCAAGCTCGCGCGCCAGGGCTACGAGTTCATCATGATCGGCCACAAAGGTCACCCCGAGGTGGAAGGCACCATGGGCCAGTTGGACGGCGGCATCCATCTGGTGGAAGACGTGGCCGACGTGGCGCGCATTACGCCCGCGCAAACCGACAAACTGGCGGTGGTGACGCAGACCACGCTGAGTGTCGATGACGCGACCGACATTGCTGCGGCCATCAAGGCGCGGTTTCCCAAGGTACGCGAGCCCAAGCAACAAGACATTTGCTACGCCACGCAAAACCGCCAGGATGCCGTCAAGCTGCTCAGCACGCAGGTGGACGTGGTGGTTGTGGTGGGCAGCCCCACCAGTTCCAACAGCAATCGGCTGGCCGAATTGGCGCGCAAGCTGGGTACGCCCGGCTATATGGTGGATAGCGCGGCGGACCTGCAGCCGCAGTGGTTTGACGGCTGCCAGCGTGTGGGCCTGACCGCTGGTGCGTCGGCCCCCGAGGTGCTGGTCAATCAGGTCATCGAGCGCATCAAGGCGCTGGGTGCGGTGGCGGTTCAGACCCTGACGGGTGAGCCCGAGACCGTCAAATTTCCGTTACCCAAGGGCTTGCGCGTGGAAGATGATGATGCGTCAGCGGTGTGACAGAACGTGCGCTGAAGACCCTGAATTGCTTTATTATTGATAGCTGTTTGCGCTTATTCAACAAGGGCTATCGCCCATTTTTATATAAAAATCATGCTCGACATTACCCAACTTCGCAAAGACCTGGATGGCGTCGTCGCCCGCTTGCAGACGCGCAAAAACCCGCAACCGTTTTTGGACATCGCCGCGTTCACCGCGCTGGAGTCTGAACGCAAAACCATCCAGATGCGCACCGAAGCCTTGCAAGCCCAGCGCAACAGCGCCAGCAAACAGATTGGCATGCTCAAGGGCAAAGGCCTGCACGACGAGGCCGCTGCTGCCATGGCGCAGGTCGCGGGCATCAAGGACGAACTCGACACGTCGGCCAAGCGACTCGACGCGATCCAGTTGGAACTGCAAACCCTGCTGCTGGCAGTGCCCAATTTGCCGCATGAGAGCGTGCCGGTGGGCGCAGATGAACACGCCAACGTGGTGGTGCGAACCTGGAGTCCTGACGGCAAAGGACCGCGCAGTTTCGACTTTCCCATCAAGGACCACGTCGATGTGGGCGAGCCCCTCGGCCTGGACTTTGCCATGGGCGTCAAGCTCAGCGGCGCGCGCTTTACGGTGATGAAGGGCCAGGTGGCGCGCCTGCACCGGGTGCTGGCGCAGTTCATGCTGGACGTGCAGACGCAGCAACACGGCTACACCGAGTGCTACACGCCCTACATCGTCAACGCCGATACGCTGCGCGGCACCGGCCAGTTGCCCAAGTTTGAAGGCGACCTGTTTGCCGCCAGCAAGGGCGGGCAAGAGGGCCTGGAAGACGCCGACAGCACGGCGCTGTACCTGATTCCCACGGCCGAGGTGCCGCTGACCAATTTTGTGCGCGACGTGGTGGTGGCAGAAGGCGACCTGCCGATCAAGCTCACCGGCCACACGCCGTGCTTTCGGTCTGAGGCGGGCAGCGCCGGGCGCGACACGCGCGGGCTGATCCGCCAGCACCAGTTTGACAAGGTTGAGATGGTGCAGATCGTGCACCCCGACAAGAGTTATGAGGCGCTGGAACAAATGACTGGCCACGCCGAAGCCATTTTGCAAAAGCTCGGCCTGCCGTACCGCGTGATGAGCCTGTGCAGCGGCGACATGGGCTTTGGCGCGGCCAAAACCTACGACCTGGAGGTGTGGCTGCCCGCGCAGGACACCTACCGCGAAATCAGCTCGGTGAGCAACTGCGAGGCGTTTCAGGCACGCCGACTGCAGGCGCGCTTCAAGAACGCGCAAGGCAAAAACGAGCTGGTGCATACATTGAACGGTTCCGGCCTGGCGGTGGGCCGCACGCTGGTGGCGGTGCTGGAAAACTACCAGAACGCCGACGGTAGCGTGACCGTGCCCGAGCTGTTGCGGCCGTATCTGGGTGGTATCGAAGCGCTGCGGCCCTGACACACTGCGTCACTGCCAAACACGTCGCGCCCGCCAGCCGGGCGGCTGCCGTCGTCAGCGCAGCAGCGTGGCGATGGTTCATGACAACCCTTCAAGTGATCTGATTTGAACCCTCTGCTGATCTGCTTGATCGGTGCCGAGTGCTGCGGCAAGTCCACGCTGGCCCAGGTGTTGGCGCAGCATTTTGGCGGCGTGGTCGCACCCGAGGCGTTACGCCTGTTTTGCGACCGGCACGACCGTACGCCCACGCAGGCCGAACAAAGCAGCCTGATCGACGCACAACTGGCGCTGGAAGCGCAGGCGCTCGTGTTTGCCAAGCAACAGCGCTTTACTTTTTGTGACAGCGCGCCCCTGATGACTGCGGTGTACAGCGACCATTATTTTGCCGACACCAGCCTGTATGTGCAGGCGTTGCGCCTGCACCAGCGCTATGCCCTCACGCTCTGGTTGCAGCCCGATCTGCCCTGGGTGGCAGATGGGAATTGGCGCGATGGCCCGGCCGCGCGGATACAGGTGCATACCTTGCTGGCGCGTGCACTGGGCCAGGTTCACCCGGTGGTGGCGGTTGCGGGGCAGGGCGTCGCACGCGTTCAATGCGCTGTTGCGGCGATCTCCTCCTTGAGTCGGGCAGATTGACGTAAACCACGTATGCGCATAAAGTGCGCATTCACTCAGCCCTACCAAGCACCATGACGATCGCACTTAACCCGGTTCGCAAACGCCCTGTCAACTTGACGCTCAACGAGAACCTGGTCGCACAGGCCAAGGCCTACACCAGCAACTTGTCTGCCACTATGGAGGCGTTGTTGGCAGATTTTGTGCTGCAACAGCAATTGGCGCAGCGCAGTCGCCAACAATTGGCTCAAACATGCGTTGCAGACTGGAACGCCGTTGCCGCCAGCGTGGGCTCTTTTGCCGACGAGCACGTGAACTTGTAATGGCCCAGTTTGACGTGCACCGCAACAAGGGCGCGTTGCGTGAATCCGTCCCCTTCGTCGTGCTGGTGCAATCTGCACAATTTGACGGCTATCGCAGGCGCGTGGTTGTGCCTCTGGTGCGCCGCAATCTGTTGCCCGCGAACACTCCCACCGTGGGACGACGCATGAACCCGACGTTTGAGATTGACGGCATCGAGGTGGTGCTGCACCCACTGGACATGGTGTCGGTCGCTGTTGACCAGTTGGGCGCGCCCGTGGTCTCGTTGGCTGAGCACGGTCAAAGGATTACCGATGCACTGGATGAACTGCTGACGCGGTCGTGGGGGTAAAAGGTGCATGACAATTGAAACGTCCCACTTTTTCTTCACCGCGCCCTGGGAACCGGTATCCGTGCGCCGAGGCGATGCACTTGGTCTGGGAGCTTTGGCCGATCAATTTGCCGATGCAGTAGCCCCCGATTTAAGCAACCGCATCAGCGACGGCCGCTGGGTCACGCTGTTGGCTTGGAGCCTGGTGCAATCACACCAGGTCTTTCAGGCCAGCGGTGGGCGATCGGTGGTGACGCGCCAAGAGCAAAACCAGCGCTATGCTTGGTTGCGTCCACTGGAACTGCTGTGGGTGGCGCGCACCATTAGCCTGCTCAAGGCAGACACAGAAGACTGGAAGCAGCGCCCATTGTCCGGGCGTCGCCGGGTTGCGCCTTGGGTTGAAGAAGGCATGAAAGCAGACCGCTTCGGCATGACCCCCAAGCAATTTCAGGCCTACCGCCAAACCGGACCTTACGGCGGCTACCGGCGGGCGTTCCGAAAGTGGCCAGGTTTGACCATCGGTGACGGCTGGACACCTGGCCCGCAAAGCGTGGCACTGGCGCGCTGGCTCGATGACAAACTCAAAGGCGCACGCCTGCAACTTGCCGAGGATGTGAGCCGCAGCGCGAAGATGGCACGCAACAAAGAGGGGCGTGACAGCGAAAACAAGTGGTGGCTTGAACACTGGCAAACTTTTGATCAAGCTGACAAAGCGGCTGAACTCAACACATTGCCTCGCCAGCGTGGCGACTTCTCTGAGTTGGCCGAGGCAGTGTTGCTTAAGCCGCTCATTTTTGGCCAAGATGCAGCGGGCGACATGCGATTGACAATCGTGCAGTCCATCGCCAAATCCGGGGCAACCGACCATGTGTCGCTGTGTCAATATCTGAGCCAACACTTCAGCAGCGACCCGACGATTGCCCGCTTAGCCACTTTTTCACGCCTGGCTGATGCAGGTCTGGATGCCATGAATTACATCAATGAGGCGCTCAAGCGTGAGCCCAAGGTGGCATTGGCCGACGTCGCCAGGGGTGGCGCCGCCAAAGAGGTTTGCAAAGCGCTTCAAGAAGCGGCACAAGGTTGGCTGGCGGTGCAAGCCGGGTCGGCAGCGCAAGCAACGACGCTACGCCATGCCGATGCCGCCGACCGCTTTGCGCAGACCATGGCCGCCAGCGCTGTGCCACTGGATTGTTTTCGCCAGTTGCTGCGTCACCACGAAACCTATGGCGGTGGTTTGCGGTGGTTCGTTTTGCGTGATGCGCACGTTGAAGCCCGCACCCTTTCAAAGGGCGAGGCTTCACGTTACGGATTTCGCTTGTGGGCCTTGTGCCGCTTGGCAGTGCAGTGCGGTGTTTTGACCAAGATGCCCAAAGCCTTGCATGACGACATTGAACTAGACAACGACGATGACGACGATGCGCAATGACACCGGTTTTGGCTGGCAGACGCTGATTAAATCTGCCGCACCGCAAGGTTGTGCCTTGGCGGGCGCCCTGTTGACCACCTACGATCGGGCCGAGGCGCGCTTGCTGTCCGAAACCCTGCTACCAGAGTGGCTGGCGCTTAGCCATATGCAGGGTGATGCTGATGCGCTGGAGCAGGCCAGTTTTTCACTTGAGCTGGATGCCCGGCTGAAAAATTTGCACAACCGCATCGTGGTGGTTTCCTCGACTCTACGAGAAGACCACGTTGAGGCGCAGGGTGCCGCTGCTGATGACGGCTTGTACCCTTGGATCTGGCGCTCAATCCGGCAACGCACGGTCGGCAAAACTGGCCAAGCCGTGCAGCACGCCAAACTTTGGCTGCTGCACTGGGAGCAGCCAAAGAACGAGAACAAGGATCAAGACAAACAGAATCAGGAATACCTTGAAATCGTTGTCTCTTCGGCCAATCTGACGCGCGCCGCGTTCAAGGATCAAATTCAGGCGGCCTGGCGGGTTTGTGTGCCGCTGCAGCCCAAGCCGTCAAAAGCCAGGTCAAGTGCCTGGGGGGTTTTGCCCGCCTTTGTGCGCGCCCTGGCGGACTCTTGCGGCGATGCCACGCAGCTTGACCGCTTTATTGATCTGCTGGCACGCGCTGAGTGCCCAGCAGGTGTCAGTTTTATTGCCAGTGTGCCAGGCAAACATCCGTTACGTTCGCAGTGGGGTGCAGCCGGTTTGCGCAGCGCTACCCCGTCTGGGCGAGGAGCGGTCAAAGTCTCGATCTTGAGCCCGTTTGTGGGTGCCTGGCGGTCTGATTCTCTTGAGCAATGGTGTGCGCGGTTTGAAGGCACACCGGCTCATCTTTCGCTGGCCTGGATCGGCAAAAACCATCCATGGGAGCCAAACTGGCTATTGCCCGCCGCAACGTTGACAGAGTTGGCGGCGGCAGGCTGCACGCTATTGCAGCTTACGTTAGAGCCCGGCAATGACCAACTCTCGCATCATTTTAATAGCGAACATCACAGCAAAGACGGGCGCTGGAGTCATGCCAAGCTGTATGCATTCCAACGTGGTAATTCGCGTCGGCTGCTGCTGACATCGGCCAATTTCAGCCAGGCAGCTTGGGGCAAACGGGCCACCAATGGTGGCCTGAGCATCGACAACTTTGAACTCGGGGTCTGCATTGAACAGGCTGCCTGGCCACTGGGTCAATTGACCGCATTTGCCACGCTTGAGAACCTTGCCACGCGCAATGTCAAACTGATTCGGAGCCGTTGTTTGATCCCATGGGCCGAGGCCTCATGGGACGGCAAGCACATCCGGCTTGGATGCAAATGCCAGTCGGCCTTGACGGGCGAGGTCTTTAGCCGCAAAGCCCCGTTGAAAATAGCGCGATGGCAGTCTGGCAGCGGTGCCTTGTTGTCGGCGCAAATAGCTTGGACAGATACCAAAAACTTGCCGCAGTCGGTGGCGCTGCACTGCGAAACTGAAACCTTGAATGTGCCGATTTTTGATACGCGGGAACCCGCAGCACGGGAACAGTCGTTTCCTGAAGAAATAACGCAAGCCGATGTGCAAGCGCTTAGTGACCAACTGCTGCTGGAGCGCTACGGTGGCAAAGCGGTGACTGAGGATGAAACTGACGCTGCGACCAATTTTGACCGCGCTGTCACCGATGATGACGAAGCCCTGGGCGATGACGGCACGCTTGGCCAAAAACAGGACATCCCAGGCGATGCGGCGTTAGCCGACAGCTATGCCGTGGCAAGTTTTGTCCTGGCGCGTCAGATGCTGGACATTGTGGACAACTGGGCCAAATTGGTGACGCAAGCCCGGCAGGGTTCCAGTGCCTTCATGTTGGATGGTTTACGGCGCGATGGCAACCTGCTGATGGCGGCGTTCATGCGAAAAGCCAGTGCTGAAAACGGCATGGGTGCACGACTGGCAGCCGAAGAATTGGCCTTGCGTCTGAAACATTGGGATCAATGAACCATGCTGCCTGTCGACAAACTGAGCAACTATTCGGCAACCCAATGGCGGTTTTTGTCCAATCCGAAAAAATACGTGAATGCCAGTCAAACGACCGAGCGACCTCTGGCACTTGAAAGCACCCGGCGCCAATTTTTAACCGCTGAAGATATTCTGGTCCGGCTCGGCGGCTGTTGTGGCGAAGATGTGCGCAAAGGGGTGTTGTTGGCTGATGATGTGGGACTGGGCAAAACCACGGTGGCGGCTTTGGTGGCGTGGGTGTTTGCGTCAGCGGGTGAAAAGCGCAGCGTGCGGATTTTGGCCCCCAATGATGTGATGGTGCGGCGCTGGGAGGCAGAGCTTAAGTTCCACGTTGAATTGCTCAAAAAATGCGCGACCAATTTGCTGGATATTCACGCAAAGCGCATCAAATCTGCTGCCAATAATCTGACAGTAGGCTCTATTCAAGTAGTGAAACACTCTTACGCAGGCAATGGCAAAACCCTTCAATGTGACTTGTTGATCGTTGATGAAGCGCATCGGGCTAAGGGCGAGGGCACGGCGTTCAGCGATGCTCTCAAATTTCAGAGCAAAAAAGCCAAGCGGGTGCTGATTCTGACCGCCACACCGTTTTCGATCCATCTTGCCGAGTTGAACCGGATGCTGACTTTGGTGGGTGCCGGGCACGCCCACGCGGCGGTTAGAAGTTTCAGCCAGGCGCTCGATAAAATTTATAGCGATCCGCCCTCTCGTCGTGTGGATGCCACTGCCAAAAACCTGATAGCCAAAGCGACCGAGGCGATCAATAAAATTCAGAAACACGTCGTCCGCCACAGCGTCGATGATCTGCCTGAAGAGAAAGCTTCGCTGGGCCTGTGTGAAGAATGGAAGCTTGCGGAAACAAAGGCCAGCGCGGACGAGCTGGAGTTGCTGCTGCGGATGGATCGCCTGCTGCGCATTGCCAAAAGCGCGGGCTTGGTCATCAAGGTTGCCACCAACGATGCCCGCTTTCATGTCGGCTGGCAGCACTTTGATGATATCTTGGGTAAGCTTAGGGAGCCCATCAAAACGCTTGGCGAACCCGACAAGTCGTTGATCGAAAGCCACCGGCGGCACATCGAAATAATGCGCAAAAAGGTCGGCCCGCATTCCAAGATGTCGGCTGTGGCTAAAGAAGTGGTCGGTATCGTGGGCCAAGGTGAAAAGTTGGGTCATGACGAAAAGGTGGTCATTTTTTGCCATCACATCGCCACCGCCCAGGAATTGACCCTGTGCCTGGCAGCCGAAATTCCACCGCTGACGCCCACGACCAAACTCGATACCGAGGTATGGCAAGCGGCGTGGCAGCAGGTGTTTGAAGTCTTGGAAGAAGCGCAACAAAACCCCAACTTGTGTTTAACGTTCATTGACTGGCTCTGCTCGGACATGATTTGCGCCCAAACGCAAAGCTGGTTCAGCAACACCCCGCGATCAAAGACGGCACTGGTCAACGCGTTGAACAAGCAGCACCCACGCCATCATCCCACGGAAACCATTGCGAACGCTGCGCGTAGCCTTTTTCAAGCGCTGTTGAAATCAAAGTCTGGCAAGGGGGTGTTGGCGGCCAACTGCCTTGAAATGATGCCGGGTGTTACCGGAAAAAATTCGACAGGGCGAGTATTGGGCGTTTGTGAGCCCAAAGCTAACGCCGCCTTGTTCATGCGCAACAACCAGCCCGACACCGTGATCCAGGTGTTTGGCAGCCCATTTGGCCCGGACGTGTTGGTCGTCACCGACCAGTTGTCCGAAGGCATTGACCTACATCACTATTGCCGCCATTTGATTCACTATGAACTCGATGCCAGCCCAATCCGCACCGTGCAGCGCAATGGGCGCATTCGCCGGGTGCAAAGCTGGGCCGCAGTCACTGGCGAAAAAATTCGCTACGCCTATCCGGCGTTTGGTGGCACGCGGGATGAGCGTCTGGTGGACATCATGAAAAAGCGCGTGGCTACTTTCTCGCTGCTCTTGGGTGGTGTGTCAGACTTTGACGCTTTGGACCTTGACCAGACCAGCGCCGCCGACGAAGACTGGCGCCGCGCGGTGGTGCAACAGGCGCAACGAGAGCTCAAAAAAGTAGGCGGCAAGCTGGTGGCCCGCAAGCCAGGGCAAGCCGAGCTGTAAAAGCTGACTACCCGTTGTGACGGATCAACAGCCATGCAATCGCTCGGGGCGGCAGTGTCATAATCCGCCCCGCTAGAGGTGCCGCCCGGTCGGGTGGCTGAGAAAAACTCTTAGGGTCAATCCTGCCATGGTTTGGGCAGTTGGCCGTCGGATTCGGGATGCGATGCTAGGCGCATAGCGCGTAGTGTGGCACAGCCACATGAGCGTTATGCAACAACGCAGCGCGCCCTAAGCTGGCGAGCCAAGTGCTCGAGCCATGGCAGGACTGACCCATCACCTGATCTGGGTCATGCCAGCGTAGGAAAGCGTCAAACCCTTTGCCCCCGTGTGCTGCGCCCCGGTCTCAACCTGGGCTTGCCATGACCACTGCTTCATCCGTTTTGCATCCTTCTGACCTGTGGGCCGACGTGCTGGCTGTACGCAGCGGGCACCCGCTGGTGCATTCCATCACCAACCTGGTGGTCATGAACTACAACGCCAATGTGCTGCTGGCCATGGGTGCCGCGCCGGTGATGGCGCACGCGCACGAAGAGGTGGCCGACATGGCCGCCATCGCGCAGGCGCTGGTGCTCAACATTGGCACGCTCGAGCCGTACTGGATCGAGAGCATGCGCCAGGCGCTGCAAATTGCCAGCAAACGGGGTATTAAAACCGTTCTCGACCCAGTAGGTGCGGGCGCAACCAGCTATAGAAATAAAAGCATTTCGGCGCTCCTGGCGGTGGCCAGCCCGAGCGTGATTCGCGGCAATGCGTCCGAAATCATGAGCGTGGCCGGCAGCGCGGTGCAGACGCGCGGGGTCGATAGCAGCGCGGCCGTGGCCGACGCGCTACAGGCCGGGCGCGACCTGGCGCGGCAGACCGGTGGCGTGGTGTGCATCAGCGGTGAAGTCGATCAGGTGTTTGACGCGCAGGATCGTCGCGCCAGTCTGAGTAATGGCCACGAATGGATGACGCGCATCACCGGCGTGGGCTGTTCGGCCAGCGCGCTGGTGGGCGCTTTTTGCGCCGTGCAGCCCGACGCCTGGCGCGCCACCGTGTCGGCCATGGCGTATCTGGGCGTGGCCGGTGAGGTGGCGGCCGAGCAGGTCATTGCCAGCGGCGGCGGTGTCGGCAGCCTGCAGATCGCGCTGCTGGACCAGTTGCAATTGCTCGACCAGGCCAGTTTTGCGCAACGCCTGAAACTGCACACCGCAGCGTGATGCCGCGCCAGAGTGGTTGTGCTGTGGTTGTGCCTGGTTGCCCCGCTGATCTGCCACGTTGCGCTGTGTGGCCGCTTGGCGACACGAAAGGTTGGCCATGACGATTGACGTCTTGACGGCCCTGCGCCTGTACCTGGTGACCGACCAGCAGGCCTTGCGTGGCCGGGCGCTGCTCGACGTGGTGCAGCAGGCGGTGCAGGGTGGCGTGAGCTGCGTGCAGTTGCGCGAAAAAACTGCCAGCACGCGGGACTTTGTGACGCTGGCTTGTGCCCTGAATGACCTATTGACCCCGCTGGGCGTGCCGTTAGTGATCAACGACCGCATCGACGTGGCGCTGGCCTGTGGCGCGCAGGGCGTGCATTTGGGGCAGTCGGATATGTCCCCCGAGCACGCCCGGCGCGTGCTGCCACCGGAGGTGTTCATCGGCTGGTCGGTTGAGACTCCTGACGATGTGCAGCGCGCGGTCAGTTTGCCGGTGGACTACCTGGGGGTGAGCCCGGTATTTGCCACGCCCACCAAAACCGATACCGCGCCGCCCTGGGGGATGGACGGTCTGCGCCAGGTGCGTGCCCTGACCAGGCTGCCGCTGGTGGCCATTGGTGGCATCCATGTTGGCAACGCGGCGCAGGTGCTGGCCGCCGGGGCCGACGGGCTGGCGCTGGTCAGTGCCCTCTGTTCTGCCGACGATCCGTGCGCGGCGGCGCAGGCGTTTCAGCCATTTTTTGCGCCATCCCCAGCGTTGGGATGATGGTCTGTTTTATATGTGTTTTAGGCTTCCAGCCCTTTGAATACAAGCGTGAGCAGCTATGAATATTGAGAACAAACAGCGCTATGTCCGGGTCTTGTCCATTGCGGGTTCCGACAGTGGTGGCGGTGCTGGCATCCAGGCCGACCTGAAAACCTTTGCAGCTTTGGGCTGCTTTGGCATGACGGCCATCACCGCGCTCACCGCGCAAAACACCACCGGCGTGCGCGCCATTCACGGCGTGCCAGCCGACATGCTGCGCGATCAGATCGACGCGGTGCTGGAGGACATTGGCGCAGACGCGGTCAAGATTGGCATGTTGCACGCGCCCGAGATCGTGCACACGGTGGCGCAGGCGATCGACCGCCATGGGCTACAGCGCGTGGTGTTCGACCCGGTGATGGTCGCCACCAGCGGCGCCAAGCTGATCGACGACCCGGCCATCGCCGTGCTGGTGGCCGAGCTGTTTCCGCGTGCGGCGCTCATCACGCCCAACCTGGACGAAGCCGCGCTGCTGGTGGGCCAAGCGTTGCACACGCCGCAGGACATGGCGCAAGCCGCGCAGGCGCTGCTTGACCAAGGCGCGCAGGCGGTGCTGCTCAAGGGCGGGCACCTGGCCGGTAACAACGTGGTGGACGTGCTGCTGCAGCGCGGGGCCGAGCCGCTGTGGATGCAAGCGCCGCGCATCGCTACGGGCAACACGCATGGCACCGGTTGCACCTTGTCCAGCGCCATTGCCGCGCACCTGGCGCTCGGAGCGGCGCTGCCCGAAGCCGTGCAGCAAGCGCGCAGCTTTGTGCGCCAAGCCTTGCAAGCCGGTGCAACGGTCAAAACGGGGCAGGGCAGCGGCCCGCTGAACCACGGTTTTGCGCCACAGACGATGCAATTTCGTTAGTCCGGCCCCGGTTGGATGCGACATTTGTCGCATTTTGTGTGGCGACAGGTGTCGCACTGCGACAACTATTCTGACTCAGGGGGTGACGCACGGTGGATTGTATGCATGGGGATGCACATTCGAATCCAAGGTGTACCCATCATCGATGGCGGATCAGGTTCACAATAGCGGTCACTTTTCGCACGCTCAAGTAGCAAACTGCATTCCATGCCAACTGATACGATGACCCCCACCGACCGCTTCTTCACCACCCTTGACAGCGCCCTGCGCACCGTGTTTGCTGCGCACACCGGCGCACAGCCCTGCCCCACCATAGCGGGTGATGCGACCGAGCTGTCTGAGCCTGACCGGCGCGAGGCCGCAGCGCTGATGCGCGTCAACCATGTGGGCGAGGTGTGCGCCCAGGCGCTTTACACGGCGCAGGCCTTTGCTACTGGCAATGAAGCACTCCGCGCCCATTTCATCAAGGCCGGAGCCGAAGAAACCAATCATCTGGCGTGGACTGAGGCGCGCCTGAAAGAGCTGGGTGACCGCACCTCGCTGCTCAACCCGCTGTGGTACGCGGGTGCGTTTGGCATCGGGCTGATCGCAGGCAAACTGGGCGACCGGGTAAGCCTGGGTTTTGTGGTGGAAACAGAAAACCAGGTCGAAGCGCACCTGGACAGTCACCTGAACCGCCTGCCTAGCGCTGACCACGCATCGCGCGCTATCGTGGCGCAGATGAAAGACGACGAAGCGCGCCACGCCTTCAATGCCAAGGAGTTGGGGGCGGTGGATTTGCCCGCGCCCGTGCAGGGGCTGATGAAGGCAGCAGCCAAAGTGATGACCACCGTGGCGCACCGGGTGTAAGGCATGAACCCTTTGCCAACACCCCCATCCGCTGCGGCACAACCGCGCCTGACCAGTTTGTCGCACGGCGGTGGCTGCGGCTGCAAGATTGCGCCAGGCGTCTTGAGCAACATCCTCAAGGGCACCAGCGCCATGCCCATGCCCAAAGAGTTGCTGGTGGGCATTGAAACCTCTGACGACGCGGCGGTGTACCAGCTCAACGCTGAGCAGGCGTTGATCGCCACCACTGACTTTTTCATGCCGATTGTGGATGACCCGTTTGACTTTGGTCGCATCGCCGCCACCAACGCCATCAGCGACGTCTATGCCATGGGTGGCACGCCCATCATGGCACTGGCGCTGGTGGGCATGCCCATTGCCGTGCTGTCGGTGGCCACCATTGGCCAGATTCTGGAAGGCGGTGCCAGCGTGTGCCGCGCAGCGGGCATTCCCATTGCCGGGGGGCACACCATTGATTCTGTGGAGCCTATTTATGGTTTGGTGGCCATGGGGCTGATGCATCCGGGGCGCGTCAAGCGCAACGCCGGCGCGCGCGTGGGTGACCGGCTGGTCTTGGGTAAGCCGCTGGGGGTGGGGGTGATGTCTGCCGCGCTTAAAAAAGACCAACTTGACGCCGCGGGTTATGCAGAAATGATGCGCGTGACCACGCAACTCAACACGCCCGGCCCGGCGCTGGCCGCGCTGGAGGGCGTGCACGCCATGACCGACGTGACCGGTTTTGCGCTGGCCGGGCACGCACTGGAGATGGCGCGCGGATCAGGGTTGACGGTGGCCATCGATTGGCAGCGTGTGCCGTTTTTGCCGGGCGTGCGTGCGCTGGCGCAGCAGGGCTGCATCACCGGTGCGTCGGGGCGCAACTGGGCCGCTTATGGGCATGAAGTGGCTTTGCCTGCTGGCTTTTTACCGGTGGAGCAAGCCCTGCTGACCGACCCGCAAACCAGTGGCGGCCTGCTGGTGGCGTGCACGCCAGAAGCCGTGCAGGATGTTCTGGCGGTCTTTGAAGGCCGGGGTTTTGACGCGGCGGCCGACATTGGCGAGGTGCTGGCCTGTAACGGCGCAGCCCCTCTGGTGTTACGTTGACATCAGTCAGGGGCGGTATTTTTTGATAAAGCCCCGGTCGATCCAGTTTTTGAGCCACCACACCCAGCGCCCCTGGGCCGATGCGTTGCCCCAGCTGGCGATGGCGTAGCGGTTGCCGCACGACAGCAGATTCAGCGTTTTGTCTTGCGGTGTGTAGGCACTGAGCGGTTCGCCTGCCAGCGCGGCGCGCACATTGCGCGCCAACGGCACGCCCGCGCGCACCGCGTACACCCCGCTGCGTGGCAGCGTCAGGTCCATGCGCGTGGCTACATCACCGGCGGCAAACACGTTGGCGTGGCTGGTGCACTGTTGGATGGCGTTGACTGCCACAAAGCCTTGGTCGTCCAGCGCCAGGCCGCTTTTCGCTAGCCAAGCGGGTGCATGGGCTGCAACGGCGACGATGGCCAGATCACACGCCAACCGGCTGCCGTTGGCCAGCGTCACATCGGTTTCAGAGACACCCGTGCAGCGCGCCGGTATGACGCTGATGTTTCTGGCCTGTAGCGCCTGGCGCATGCTGGCCTGTACCGCTGGCGGGTAGGTGTGCCCCAGCGGCTCGTGCCCTGCCAGCAGCGTCACCGACGATGCAGGCAGACGGTAAGCCGCCGCGCATGCCAGCTCAAAACCAGCAGCACCCCCGCCAATGAATGCCAGGCGCATCGGCTGCTTTTGTGCGCGCTCGACCACTTGCGGCCACAACGCGCCAAACGATTCGATGGGGCGCACAAACAGCGCGTATTCGCGCGCACCCGGCATGGCCGCTTCAATTTTTTGCCGGTCCTGTACCGGACCACTGTTGATGCTGAGCACGTCGTAGCCCACACAGGTGCCGTCGTCGAGCGTGATGCTTCGCGTGTTGGCGTCCAGCGCCACGACGCTGTGTTGCAGCCACGTCACTTCGGTATGTGCCAGTAGCGGAGCCAGCGGTATCACGCAGTCTTGCAACGCGTAGTGGCCTGCCACAAAACCCGGTACCATGCCCGAATACAGCTGGCGCGGGTAGGGCGCGATCAGTGTCACCTGCACATTTGCCAGCGGTCGGCGCGCCAAGGTGGACAGCAGATGCACATGCGCATGACCGGCACCCAGCAAAACCAGCTGTTTCATCGGCTGCGCCCCCCTTTGTACGCCGCTTTTTGGGTTTGGTTGGGCAATCCACCCAGCCCTTTGGCACCGGCCAGCCGACTCATGGACGTGTGTGCGTGCGCGTGGGTAATGGCCAGACCCAGCGCGTCGGCCGCGTCGGTGCCTGGCAGGCCGGGCAGGCTCAGCAAACGGCGCACCATCTCTTGTATTTGAGTTTTGTCGGCGCGCCCATAGCCCACCACTGCCTGCTTCATTTGCAGCGCGGTGTATTCGGCCACCGGCAGGTTGGCCGACACCAGCGCTGAAATGGCAGCACCGCGAGCCTGGCCCAGCAGCAGCGTGCTCTGCGGGTTGACATTGACAAAGACGATCTCAACCGACGCGCAGTCGGGCTGGTATCGCTCGCTCACCTCACGGATGCCGTCAAACAGAACCTTTAGCCGTGCGGGCAGATGGTCTTTTTCAATGCGGGTGGTGCTGATGGTGCCGCTGGCCACGTAGCGTAGAGCGGATCCGTCGGCGTCGATGACGCCAAAGCCGGTGGTACGCAAGCCCGGGTCAATGCCCAATATTCGCAGCGTGGTCATGGAGTTTTAAGCTACTTATAAAATAGCTGAAAGCGCAATATAGGTAAGGGCTAGAGGCCAAAATACCATCTCGCCGAATGGAAGAAGACTGGCGCTGCAAAGCACAGCGCGTCGATGCGGTCGAGCATACCCCCGGCGCCGGTGACCGCGCTGGCTTGCCCACGCCAGATCGGAATGCCCCGGTCGCGCTTGAGCGCCTTCATCACCAGATGGCCCAGCGACCCGGCGCCGCAGGCGATGAACGACAGCGCAAACGCCTGCCCCGGCACAAACGGTGTGATGCCCGCCAGCAGTGCCCCCAGCAAACTGCCCACTGCCATGCCGGCCCACCAGGCGCGCCAGCTAAAACTCTGGCTGATCTTGTCCGCTGCGGGCGCCTTGCCCAACTGCATCAGGCGCCGTGCCACCAAATGCTGGGTGACCATGCAGCTTTGCACCACCAGCACCAGGAAAAACACCAGAAACGCGTTTTTCTGGTCGTAGTTGGCAAACTTCAGCAGCAGCAGCGCGGGCACATGACTCATGCCGTAGATACACACCATGATGCCCCATTGCAGTTTGGCGTTGCGCTCCAGAAAGTGCGTCGGGTCGTTGGCCAGCGCGCTCACCACCGGAATGGCCAGAAACACATACACCGGGATGAACACGGTAAACAGGTTGAAGTGTTGCGTGCCCACCAACGCGTACTGCGCGGGCAGGATCACAAAAAACGCCAGCACCAGGCTGCGGTGGTCGCCTTTGCGCGTGGGCGAAAGCGTCAAAAACTCGCGCAATGCAAAAAAAGAACCCACACCAAACAACACCAGCCGAGAGACATCGCCCGCTAGCCAGGCCACCCAGAACACAAAAATCAGCAGCCAGCTGGTTTTGAGCAATTGTGTCAGGTTGTCGATTTCGTCCTGGTGATGCTGCGCCCGTTGCGGGTCGTCAAATTCACGCATGGAGCGCAAGAACAGCACCAGGCCAGCGACCAGCAACAGGCCAAACACGATGACAAACAGGGTGCCAATTTGCTGCGCAGGGGTCAGGCTTCTCAGCGACTGGTACATGGGTGTTCCCGGGAATCAGACGTGGCGCAGCGCCATCACCGCCGCGCGTGCCCGTTGCAAAAAGTCGTGTCGCTCTTCACCGGGCAACAGGTGTATCGGCGCGCCAAACGTCACCGAGCACAGTACCGGAACGGGCACCACCTCGCCCTTGGGCATGACGCGCTGCACATTGGCAATCCAGGCCGGCACCAGTTCCACCTGCGGAAATTTTTGCGCCAGGTTGTACAGACCGGCCTTGAAGGCTTGCGGTTCGTCGGCAAAACCGCGCGTGCCCTCGGGGAACAAGATCAGCGAGTCGCCCGCGTTCATGGCGTCGATGAGCGGCTCCAGCGGGTCTTCGTCGGCGGAACGGTCGCGCGACACATAAATCACGTTGAACACCGCGCTGGTGAGCCAATGCTTGAAGGATGACTTTGTCCAGTAGTCACGTGCGGCCACGGCGCGCACGCTGTGGCGCAGCTCACGCGGCAGCGCGGCCCAGATCATCACCAGGTCGGCGTGGCTTTGGTGGTTGGCAAAGTAGATGCGCTGCTCGGCCTTGGGCGGGCAACCGTACCAGCGCGCTTGCGAGCCGGTGAGCACGCGGATCAGCCCCAGCAAAAAATAGCCCACGGCCACAGCAGCCCATCGCAGTAGGAGCTTTTTCAAGGCGGCTGTGGTGGCGGGTGGGGTGCTTGTCATGGCAGCAAGGCGTTGTCCAGCCGGTTCACGATGACTGCCGCGCGCCCGGCGACGTAGCTGGAGTTGGGCAGTTTCTCAAAATACTTGGGCCGCGGCAGCATCACCGCCAGGCGCGCCGCTTCATAACCTGTCAGGTGCGCGGCGGATTTGTGAAAGTAGTGTTGCGCGGCGGCCTCGGCGCCAAAAATGCCCTCACCCCATTCGACGCTGTTGAGGTAAATCTCAAGAATGCGGCGCTTGTCTAACATGGCTTCGAGCATCAGCGCAAGCACAAATTCTTGCCCTTTGCGCAGCAGCGTGCGCTCGCCCGACAAAAACAGGTTTTTCGCCAGTTGCTGGGTGATGGTGGAGCCGCCCACCACTTTGGGTGGCTTGACCGGTTTGGCGTTGGCTGGTTTGTTGTGAGGGGTTTTGCTGCCGTTGCGCGCCTGCAACTTGGCCAAGCGTTCTTCGGCCTGCGCGTTTTTTTGCCAGGCTTTTTCAACCGCGTTCCAGTCCACGCCGTCGTGGTTCACAAAGCCGTCGTCTTCGCTGGCGATCACCGCGCGCTTGAGCTGGTCTGACATCTGCCCGTAGGGTGTCCACTGCTGGCGCCATTGCATCGGCTTGCCGTCGGTGGCCAGGCGCCACGCCTCGGAGCGTTCGAACGCGCTGGACTGCGGGTCGATGACCAGCATGGCGGCGATGCGCGCCACAAAGTACAACTGCAGCAGCACGCCAGCGGCGAGCACCAGCAGCAACCAGCGCCACGCTGCTTTCACGCAGCGCCCCCGTTGAGCCTGGCGCGCAGTTCGGCCAGCACCTGTGCGGCAGGCGGCAGCACGCCACGCCAGATGGCAAACGACTGCGCGGCCTGGCCCACCAGCATGCCCAGGCCGTCACGCGGCTGTGCGCCGTGCCGGGCGGCCCAATCCATGAAGCCTTGCGCAGGCGCGCCGTACATCATGTCGTAGGCCAGCGCGCCGGGTGCCAGCACGCGCGCGGCTACTGGCACGCCGTGCCCACCCAGGCTGCTGCTGGTGGCGTTGATGATGACATCAAACTGGGTGTCCAGCCCCGACAGGGTATGCGCCGACAGTTCTGTTTTTTGAAGCGTTGCCAGCGCTTGGTGGCGTACCACCAATTCAGTGGCGCGCTCCAGCGTGCGGTTGGCCACGCAAAGCTGCGCCGGTTGCGCGTGGAGCAGCGGCCCCAGCACCCCGGCAGCAGCGCCCCCGGCCCCGATCAGCAGCATGCGCTTGCCGCAGAGCGGCACCCCGGCGTTATGTTCGATGTCGTGCACCAGGCCGGCACCGTCGGTGTTGTCGGCCAGAATCTGATCGCCTTCAAACGTCAGCGTGTTGCACGCCTGTGCCAACTGCGCGCGCGCGCTGACGCGCGTGGCCAGCGCTGCTGCCTGGAACTTGAACGGCACCGTTACATTGCAGCCGCGCCCGCCCTCTTGTATGAAAGCGTGCACGCTGCGGGCAAAGTCGTCGGGGGCAATGTCGCGGCGCGTGTAGCAAAGCTGCTGCCCGGTCAGCTCGGCAAAGCGGGCGTGGATCCAGGGGCTTTGGCTGTGCGCCACCGGGTGACCCATGACGCAATACAAATTGGTGCGTTTCATTTGGCGCTCAGGCGGGTTTCCAGCGTGTCATCACGCGTGAACTTGAAGCGCGACACCACCGCGATCTGGTCGGCGTGCCGACGCATCTCGCGGTTGAAGCTGCCAAAGGGCCCGGCACCGCGTGCGATCAACTGTGCCTGGCGGTCCAGCGCCGCCTGGCCCGAGCCTTGCACGATTTCTGTCGAAAGCACCTGCCCGTCGTTGTTGACATTGACGATCATGACCAGTTCACCGTAAAGCTTCTGGCCGTCTTGCTGCGGAAAATTGTCGGTGCCTTTGCCTTCAATGGCGCGGCGCAGACGGTCGTAATAAATCGCATACACCGCCTCGCGCGTGGCCGGGCTGATATAGCGCTTGCGCGGGCGCGTGTTTTCGTTGTGGATTCGGCGTTCAATTTCTGCCAGCAACTTGACCAGCTCGCGGCGTTTTTCTTCGCGCTGGGCTTGCTCGGGTGTGGGCGGCGTCTTTTGTGGCTGGGTCGGCGGTATGGCGGCCAGCATGTTCTTGACATGCGACAGCATCATGGCTTGCTGCGCCTGCATGTCACGCAGCTCGCGCTCGTGGTCTTGCTCTTGCGCCTCACCTTGAATGGACACCATGGCAGGGGGCAGCGGGCTGGTGGCACGGCCCTGGTCGGCGTCGCCACCACCGGCCAGGTTGGCCTGCGCAATGGCTTGCGCCTTGTCGGGTACGTCGGTGCTGCGCGCGTTGACCAGCACCACTTCCAGTGGCGTGTCTTCAAAGACGCGGTTGAACGCCTCGGCGTCGACAAAGCGTACCGTCAGCAGCGCAGCGTGCAGGGCCAACGACACGCCCAGGGCCAGATGAAGCGTCGAGATGCTGCGCAGATTCACGGGGCCGGATTATCGTCGGGCGCGCCAGGGCGGGCCGGTGCGTCTGCTTCGGTCAGATCGACCGCAATGGCGATCGGGCCGACCACGGTGTCGTCGTCCAATTCCTCTTCCACGCCTGCTTCCAGATTGTCTTGCGCTTGCGCGTCCAGGCGCTCGGTCACCGTGCCGTGGATGTCCAGCGCCACCAGGTCAATGTCACCCAAGCGTACACGTACGCGCGCACCGCGCGGCAAGCCCTGGGCACCGGCCACCGCCAGCACCAGCGGCAACGCGTCGGCGCGCACCAGGTTGTCCTTGAACAGCGTGGCCTCCACCTCGGTGATGCTGTTTTGCTGCACGTATTTCAACACCCAGAACCGTTCCATGGCGTTCTGGAAGCTGTTGTAAGCGCTGTAGGCGGCGTCAAAGCTGGAGATGATCGAAAACAGCTCGGCGTCCTTGGGTTTGAAGGGCGCGGCCAGCGCGGCGGTTTTGCCGTGGCGCGCGCAGGCAATGATCTGCCACTGGTTGACCAGGTCCACGTAACGGCGCAGCGGCGAGCTGCTCCAGGCGTAGCTTTTCACGCCAATGCCCGCATGCGGCAGCGCCTTGGTGCCCATGCGCACCTTCACGCCCGGGGCCATGCTGGCCTGGCTGCGGTAGATGCCGGGCACGCCCAGCTCGGCCAGCCAACTGCCCCAGGTGCTGTTGGCCAGGATCATCGACTCGGACACGATCAAGTCCAGCGGCGCGCCGCGCTGGCGCACGCTGATCTGCACCTGCTCGGAGCCGTCGGGTTCGGCCCCGCTCATGTTGAGCAATCGATAGTTGTAGTCGGGCCGGTTAAAGTTCTCTGGTTTGCCGCGCACCACCTCACGCCGGGCCTTGAGTTTCTTGGCCAGACGATATAAAAAAGAGAGCTGATAGCGCTTGTTCAACAAGGGTTGCGGGTCAATTTCATGCATGAATGCCGGGTCTTCCAGCCACTGCAAAGTAACCACCTCGTCGAGCTGGTCGTGGCGCAGATTGGCCCCGATGTGCACGCGTTCCAGCAGCGTTTGCGTGGCCTTGATCTCCAGTGTTGACTCGTCGAGCGTGACGTACAGCGACACGGCAGGACAGTCCTGACCTTCCATCAGCGTGTAGGTTTGCACCACTTCGTCGGGCAGCATGGTCAGTTTGTGGCCCGGCATATAGACGGTGGACAGGCGCGCGCGGCCCAGATGGTCCACCGCGCTGCCCGGGGCAATGGCCAGGCCTGGCGCGGCGATGTGGATGCCCAGCACCACGCTGCCGCTGCCCAGACCCTGCACCGACAGAGCGTCGTCGATTTCGGTGGTGGCCGAATCGTCGATGGAAAACGCCCGGGCGTTTGAAAGCGGCAGATCGTCGGTGATGAGTGGCGCCTCTACCTTGGGGAAGCCCGTGCCTTTGGGAAAGCTTTCCAGCAAAAAACGTTTCCAATGGAACTGGTACGGCGAGTCGATGGCACCGGCTTTGATCAGCAAGTCCAGCGGGCCCAGATGCGTGGCGCGGGATGCCTCGACCACCGCCTTGTATTCGGGCGCGTTCTTGTCGGGCTTGAACAAAATCTTGTACAGCTGATCCCGAATCGGCTGCGGGCAGGTACCGGCGCTGAGCTCTTGCACCCAGGCAGTGATCTGTTGCGCGATGAGCTTTTTCTTTTCAATCGCCGCCAGCGCCTGTGCCAGGATGTCGGGCGCTGCCTTGCGAAAGCGTCCCTTGCCGGCGCGACGGAAGTAATGTGGCGCCTCGTACAGCGCGAACAACATGCCGGCCTGCTCGGCCAGCGTGGCTTGGGCTGAAAAGTAGTCGCGTGCCAGATCGGCAAAGCCAAATTCGGCCTCGGGGGCAAATTCCCACGCCAGCTCCAGCTCGACGGTGGCGGCCACAGCTTGCGCTGCGGCGATCAGTGCGGCGGGCTCGGGTTTTTCAAAACGGATCAGGATGTTGGCGGCTTTGACCTTGACGCGCTTGCCGCTGTCCTGCTCCACCTGCGCCGAAGCGTCGGTTTCAGACAGCAGCCGCCCCGCCAGGAATTTGCCTGTTTCTTCAAATAAAAGGTACATCCGGGCATTGTCCCATGGGTGATCCGGCCGGGCGTCAGGCGGAAAATTGGACAAGGCGAATACTTGCATCCACATATCATTTTGATATGATGCGTTTGTGCATATCGTCTCCATCAAAATGCTTCGCGCCTTCTGGCAAAAGCACCCAGAGGCCGAGAGTGTTTTGCGTGAATGGCACTCGGTGGTTGAGCACGTTGCGTTCAGAGACTTCCATCATGTGCTGGAATTTTTCAACTCCGCAGACTATGTGCCACCTTACACCGTCTTCAATGTTGGCGGCAACAACTATCGTCTGGTGGTCATTGTTCGTTACAGGTTCAAGAAGGTGTTCGTGCAGAACGTGATGACGCATCGGGAATACGACGACTGGAACAAGCTTTACCGGAAAGGGAAGGTCTAATCATGCAGGCTGCACTTGCACAAATCGATATTCAAGCCCTGCAAGCCTCTTGGCAGGCGTTCGACACCATGGCGAACCTGCGCCCCATCCGCAGCGAGATGGAGTACGACCGAATGGTCGCTTTGATGAATTCGCTATTGGAGTTGGCAGGGGATGACGAAGACCATCCGCTGTCGGGTTTGCTTGAACTGGTTGGCGATCTGGTGTCCCGGTACGAAAAGGAGCATCTCGCGATCGAACCCGCGAGTCCGCATGACGCCCTGCGGTTCTTGATGCAGGCTCGCGGCATCAAGCAAAATGATCTCTCAGCCATTGTTCCCCAGAGCAATCTGTCATCAATTCTGGCCGGGAAGCGAAAGATCAGTGCAACCATGGCGGGTAAATTGGGCAAGTTTTTCGGCATCAGCCCGGCCATCTTCGTGCCGACGTAATTTTGTTTTAGTCCTCAAACAGCCCCGCCTGCTCCGCACCCTTGGTAAACACCGACGGCAGTTTTTGCGGCGCCTTGATGCGCACTTGCTTGTTGACGTTCATGCGCCCGAACACCACCTCAATGTCAGCGACGGTCACGCCAAACAGGGGCGCCAGAAAGCGCACCATGTGGTCGGTGGCCTTGCCCCCCACGGGCTTGGCGGCCACGCTCACCTTGAGCTGCTGGCCGTAGGGTTTGCCGATGGCGTCCTTGCTGGCGTTGGGTTTGCCCAGGATGTTGAACACCAGCGTGTCGCCGTCCCAGCCAAAAAAACTGCCGTCCTGAATGAATTTGCCTTTGTCGCGTGCCATGGCCCGATCATATCGGCCTCGTACACTCAACCATCTGAAACAACTTTTTGCTTAGCCTGCACCATGACCACATCGACTTTGCCCGCCTGCCCGCAATGCACACTTGAAAACACCTACCCCGACGGCGACAACTACGTCTGCCCGGACTGCGGCTTTGAGTGGCCGCAAGCAGCGACTGCCGATGCTACAGGTGATGACGCGCGCGTGGTGAAAGATTCCAACGGCAATGTGCTGGCTACCGGCGACACAATGATTTTGATCAAAGACCTGAAAGTCAAGGGCTCGTCGATCGTGCTCAAAAAAGGCACCAAAATCAAGAACATCCGCCTGCCCGACGGTGCGGGCGACCATGAAGTGGACTGCAAGACCGACCAGGGCGTCTTCATGCTCAAGGCTGAGTTCATGAAAAAGGCCTGAGCGCGCCTGCCAACCCGAACCGTGACCGGAGTGACCGCCATGAAAACCGCCTCTCGTTACTGGGCCGATCTGAGCGCGCGTGATTTTGCCGCGCTGCAAGCCAGTGGTGCCGCCGTGCGCACCATTGCCGTGCTGCCGGTGGCCGCCACCGAGCAACATGGCCCACATCTGCCACTAAGTGTCGATACGGTGCTGGTCGATGGCATCGTGGCCGCTGCCGTAAGCCATTTGGATGCCGCCCTGCCGGTGCTGTTTTTGCCCACGCAAGCGGTGGGCCTGAGCGTGGAGCACGCGCGCTTTGGCGGTACGCTGACGCTGAAAAACGAAACCATATTGCGCTTGTGGAGCGACATCGGCGAATCGGTGGCCGCGGCAGGTGTCAAAAAGCTGCTGATTTTCAACACGCATGGCGGCAATGTCGGCGTGATGGACCTGGTGGCGCGCGACCTGCGCGCCCGGCTGGATATGCTGGTCTATAGCGCGAGCTGGTTCAACCTGCCCTTGTACGATGAACACGAGCAAGACGTCAGCGCGCTGTTTGACGCCAGCGAACATCGTTTTGGCATCCACGCAGGAGACATTGAAACGTCGATGATGCTGGCGCTCGACGCCAAGCACGTGGCGATGCAGCACGCGCAGGACTTTGACTCTACTTCACGCCAGCGCGCCGAGCGCTTTGCCATTCTGGGTAACGGCAAAAGCGCCAAACTGGGCTGGCAGATGCAAGACATCAACCCGGCGGGTGCGGCCGGTAACGCCAGCGCCGCCAGCGCGGACAAGGGGCGCGCGGTGGTGGCGGCGGCCGGGCGTGCGCTGGCACGCTTGCTGGCAGAAATCGACCAACTTCCGCCAGAAACATTGGTTGCGCGGCCAAGTCAGGATTAACCGACATGGCCCGAGAGCCGCCCCGCAGGTTGGCATACAGATCATTGCTATCAGCCGCAGAAATGGGGTCAGAGCCCAATTCGGCACACCTGCCTCAGGCAAGTTCAAAGACTTTGCACCGAATTAGGATCCGACCCCATTTCTGCTACCGCCTGCGCAAAAAAAACCGTTGCCGGGTTCTGGTGTTTCAATGAATCCGTATGACTTGTTTGCGCTGGGCGCTGCGGCCTGCTGGGCTGTGGGCAGCGTCATGTCGGTCACGCCGTCGCGCCACCTGGGTGCGTTTGCCTTTACCCGCTGGCGCATGGCGATGGTGGCGGTGATGCTGTGGGCGGTGGTAGCGGTGCAGGGTAGTTGGACTACGTTTGATGCGCACGCCTGGGGCGTCATGGCCGCCAGCGGCCTGGTGGGTATCTTTATTGGTGACACGGCCTTGTTTTCTGCCATTAACCGGCTCGGGCCGCGCCGCGCCGGGGTGTTGTTTGCCACCCATGCGGCTTTCAGCGCGGCGCTGGGCTTTGCCTTTTTGGGCGAGCGCATGAGCCTACAGGCCTTTGTCGGCGCGGTGCTGACGCTGGCGGGCGTGATGGCCGCCATGGCGTTGGGGCGCCATAAGGACGAAACGCACGCCTGGGAGGCTGACCGTGGCCACGTCGGCTGGGGCGTGGCACTGGCGCTGGTGGCCGCGCTGTGCCAGGCGGTCGGCTCGCTGATTGCCAAGCCAGTGATGGCGCAGCAGGTGGACCCGGTGATGGCGTCTGCCGTGCGTGTGACCATCGCTACGGCCGCGCATGGTGTGCTGCTGTTGACCGGTTTTGCCGCAGCGCGCGCCACCCAGGCCCCCACCGTACGCGTGCTGGGGCAGACCGCCCTCAACGGTTTCATCGCCATGGGCATTGGAATGACGCTGGTGCTGCTGGCGCTGGAAAAGGGCGACGTGGGCATGGTGGCTATCTTGTCGTCAGTGTCTCCCATTTTGGTGCTGCCGCTGCTGTGGCTGCAACTGCGCCGTGCGCCCGCGCCGGGGGCGTGGATTGGTGCGGCGCTGACGGTGCTGGGTACTGGGCTGATTTTGTGGAGATAAGCAGGATTGCGGGTCAGACCACTCACGCCAGCGATGTGCTCTGACCCCAACTGATTAGAAAGCAACCTCTAACTTTTTTGCTGCATTGCAACAAAAAACACTTGTCAGCACTTGAATCATCCCTATAATTCGTTCCATGCTGCACTGCAACATAAAGCAACGGATGCAGCTAATCAGTCCCATAACCCTTTTTTGAAAGTTCGCATCATGTACATCACCGTTGACCAAATCACTGCTTCCACCAAAGCCAACTTCGACACCGCCAAGAGCCTGTCCAGCAAAACCTTTGCCGGTTTTGAAAAGCTGGTGGAACTGAACCTGGCCGCTTCCAAGGCGCTGCTGACCGAATCGTTTACCAACGCGCAAGCGCTGCTGGGTGCCAAAGACGTGCAGCAAGTGCTGGCATTGCAAACTGGCCTGTTCGCTCCCGTGGCTGAAAAGGCTGCTGCCTACGGCCGCCACGTGTACGGCATCGCTGTTGAAACCAGCGCCGAGTACACCAAGGCGTTTGAAGGCAAGGCTGCTGAAGGCCAAAAGGCTTTCAACCAGGTGATCGAGAATGTTTCCAAGAACGCTCCCGCTGGCACCGAGTCTGCGGTCGCTGTCCTGAAGAGCGCCCTGGCTTCGAGCCAAAGCGCCATCGAATCGGCTCAAAGCGCCGCCAAGCAAGCGCTGGCCATGGCTGAAAGCAATGTTTCTGCCGTGACCGAGCAAGCTATCAAAGTTGCTGCTACCGTGGGCAAGAAGGCCTGAGCCTTTCGCAACGATCGCAAAAACAGTCTTCGGACTGCGCAAAAAAAGCACCTTCGGGTGCTTTTTTTTGGGCCAACCAACGGATACGGGCCAAACCAGCTTTCTCAGAGCCGGTTGATCAAGATCAAACTTTGCCGAATAGTTTTTGTCCAGACCGCTTGCTCGGCTTTATGCTCGCGCACTGCAACGGGCTTGGGTGTGTGCATGAGTCGTTTGCTGCGGTCGATCGGAACAATTTTTCATGGAGTCAAGATGCGAATCAAGTATCTGCTGGCCATTGCCAGCTTGGTTCTACTCAACCCGCTGAGTACCACCTGGGCTGCGGCACCCGTTGGAGCGGCGGTGTGCGTTAAATGTCATGACGCCGAAGAGCGTCCTGACAACAGCAAGACCGCGCACGGTTTCAGTACCGACAAGCGCGTACCCGATTGCATCTCGTGCCACGGTGCCAGTGACAACCACGCCAATAACCGACGCCAGCCCGGCGTCAAGGGGCGTCCGCAGCCCGACATCCTGTTTGGCAAAACTTCCAAAACCCCAGCGCACCAGCGCACTGAAGCCTGCCTGACCTGCCACACCAAAGACGCCAAGCGCGCGCTGTGGTCGGGTAGCCAGCATGAGGCGGCAGATGTCTCGTGCGACGCGTGCCACAAAAACCACGACAACCAGGACAAGGTGCGCAACCGCGCCAGCCAACCCGAGGTTTGCTACAGCTGCCACAAAGAACAACGCAGCCAGATGAACAAAGCCTCGCACCACCCGGTGGCTGAAGGCAAAATGGCCTGCTCTGACTGCCACAACCCGCACGGCTCGGCTGGCCCCAAGCTGCTCAAACGCGACAGTGTCAACGACACCTGCTACACCTGCCACGCCGAAAAACGCGGCCCCTTTGTGCACCCGCACGACCCGGTGGCAGACAACTGCAGCAATTGCCACGTAGCCCACGGCAGCAACACATCAGCCATGCTCACCCTGCGCGCGCCGTTGCTGTGCCAGCAATGCCATTCCACCTCGCACACACCTGCTTCTGACATCGGCGTCCTCACCGGTGGCACTCCTGCGCTGAACAGTGCTGGCATGTGGCAAGGCCGCAGCTGCCTGAATTGCCACACCCAGGTGCACGGCTCCAACAACCCCTCCACCACGCTGATGCCCGCCCAGCGCCTGATGCGTTAATTTACCGGGAGCAAAAAAATGAACACCCTCAATTTTTCATTGCATGCCCGTCGCAGCGCCGTGGCCCTGGCCACCGGTTTAGCGTGTCTGGCGGCACAAGCCCAAAGCGCCAAAGTGGAAGCCAGCGTGGCCGTTGGCGTGGCTGGCATCGATGGCTCCAGCGCCGACCGGGCCCACTTTGACCAATACAGCGCTCTGCAAAATCATAGCGCCATAGGCTTGCTGGGCCTTGACTACAGCCTGCGCGACGAAGCTGCTGGCAAGTGGGTTGACTTCACCGGCTCGAACCTGCTGGGCGAGTCGCGCGAGCTCAACTTTGTCTGGAAAAACCCGGGGTTGTGGAAGTTCAACGCCAACTACGGTGAACTGGTGCATCAAGACCCCAACACCCTCAACACCGGCTTGACGGGCCTTGGTTCCACCCAGCCCGGTGTGGCAGCCATCGCAGTGGGTGCAGGCGTCAACGTCAACCTGCAAACCAAACGCAGCGGCCTGGGGCTGGGTTTTACGCGCATCATCTCGCCGGCCTGGCAACTGGCGCTGGATGTCAAAACCGAAAACAAAGACGGTGCGCGGCTGTCGGGCGGCTACCTCAACTGCATCACGCTCACTTCCACCACCTGCACCGCCCTCCTGGGCGCAGGCACGCTGCCGGTGCTGCTGTTGCCCGAACCGGTGAATGCGAACCACACCCAGATCGAAACCCGGCTCAGCTATGCAGCCGACAAATTTCGCCTGAGCGCGGGCTATTACGGATCGTTTTACCGCAACAGCAATGCGGCGCTCGACCCCAGCGGTGTCGGAACCGCCGCGGCAACGGCCAACGCTGCCCTGCTGTCGCTGCCGCCCGACAACGAGGCGCACCAGTTTGACCTGAGCGGCAGCTACGACATCACCCCCAGCACCCGGGGCACGCTCAAACTGGGTTACGCCACGGCGATGCAACGCGCGGGCTTTGTCGGTGCGGGTGCCGGTGTCAACGCCGGGGTGGGTACCAACCTTGACGCCAAGCTGGTCACCACCTCGGCCAAGCTTGGGCTTACCGCGCGGCCCATGGCCAAACTGTCTTTGCTGGCCGACTACAACTTCCAGAACAAAGACGACCAGACGCCTTTGCTCAACTACAACCTGGTGGGCACCAACCGCCAGTTGCCCAACACCACCATCCGCTCCAAGGCGCAAGCCAGTTGGCAGTTCAATCGTGACTACCGTGGCACCGTGGGGGCCGACTACGAATTTATTGACCGCGGCACCTTTACCGCCAGCAGCACCGCCACCGGGGTTAACGCGCTGCGCCAGCAGACCGCCGAAACCACGCTGCGCGCCGACCTGCGCCGCCAGTTGGCCAACAACGTTGCGGGTACCGTTGGCATTTCCAGCAGACATCGCGGTGGCTCAAACTGGTTGCTGCCCAACGCCGCAGGCACGCCGGGTATTACCGATGTGACCAACCCGGCCTTCAGCTTCCCTGCCACATCAGGCGCGGTCTTCATGCCCACGCTGGCCGATCGCCAGCGCGACAAGATCAAGCTCTCGGCCGACTGGCAAGCCAGTGAACAGCTCAGCCTGCAGTTCAACGCCGAAACCGGCACCGACAGCTACAACACGCCCACCATCTATGGCCTGCGCGACAGCCGCATGAGCCTGTTCGGTGTCGATTGGGCCTACGCGCTGTCGGACAACTGGGCCATGACAGGTTACCTGTCGCAAAGCAAGCAAACCCTGAACCAGTCACGCTATGTCGGCACCGTCATGGCTTTTGACAACACCAATCTAGGGGCCTCCATTGGCGTTACCGGCAAGGCCAACGCCAAGCTGCAACTCGGGGCCAGCCTGTCGTATGTGGACGACAAGAGCGTTTATGCCCAGTCGCCCGATGCTTCGGCACCCGCCAGCGTAGCCACCCAACTGGCAGCAGGTGGCCTGCCCGACACCACCTACCGCCAGACTGCACTCAAGTTGTTTGCCACCTATGCACTTGAGAAAAAAGCCACGCTGCGCTTTGACCTGGTGCACCAGCGCACCAGCGTGAGCGATTGGGCCTGGGCCATCAACGGCGTGCCGTTTGTTTATACCGACGGCAGCACCGTGGCACAAAGCCCGGAGCAAAATGTCAGCTACATCGGCGTGACCTACATCTATCAGCTGCGCTAACAGGGTTACGGGTGTGTCAAGCGGTTAAGTTCAACAACATTATTTGATTTAAAACAAGAGTAGCGCATTTTCCCAGTCAGAAAATGCACAACCATTACGAAAATGTAATCTCGCGGATTCGGAGTTTTGGCGAGGTTGAGTGGGTAGTCAGTGAGTCGGTTATTCAGTGAGTCGAAGTTGGTTTTTTTTTAACCTTAATGCCTAAGGAGGCTAAAGTGAAATATTCAGAGCTATCAAGCAAGAGTCGCTCGTCCCCCCATTGGATCAAGTTTGCTGCGGCCAGCTTGATGGTTGCCGCCATCGCCGGTTGCGGCGGCGGCGGTACCGGGGCCAACACCCCCGTGGCTGCAACCACCAACGCCACTGCGGCCACGGCAGCTTCTGCAGCCGCCTGGCAAGCCCTGGCACCGCAAATCACCATCACCAGTGCCAGCGTTCCTGCTACCGGCACCCCGGTAATCCAGTTCATGGTCAAAGACGCTGCCGGTAACCCGGTGGTTGGCTTGGGCAACAGAACCCAAAGCGCAACCGCCACGGTTTCTAATTTGTCCAACATGAGCTTCACGCTGGCCAAGCTGGTTCCGGGCACGGCGCCAAACGGCAGCGTAGCAGGCACGGGTGAGCCCAGCAAATGGGTCAGCTACAACGTGTTGCGGCCCGTGAATGTGGCGGAGGCGGGTGGCACTGTGGCTGCGACTGCTTCGTGCAACGACGTTGCGGCGGTGGGAACCGCGCCGGCCGTTGCCCCCACCTGGTGCGGCACTTACCCGACTACCGACAATCAAGGCACCTTGGTTGATAACAAGGACGGTACTTATCAGTACACCTTTTACCGAGACCCGAAACAAGTGGCCGCATTGGCTGCCACTCTGAACGACACAGCCAATGGCCTGAACAAAAAGGCTGATCTGGGTGACCTGACCTACAACGCTAACCTGACGCACCGCGTTGGTATCATCGTCAGCGGCAATGCCCCTGGCTCTGGTACCAACACGCCTAATGGTGTCAGCTTGGGTGTGGCCTCTGCGGCCATGGTCAACCCCGGCAATGCCGTGTATGACTTCATCCCCGCCACCGGTGCCAAAGCCGTTGAAGGGACCGACGCCACACGCAATATTGTCAACATCAACACCTGCGCCTCGTGCCACCAAAGCAAGGGCCTGGCGCACGGTGGTTCGCGCAAAGACCCCAAACTGTGCGTCACCTGCCACACGGATCAGGTCAAGTACAGCTTTAACATGGGCAATGCGCCGATGGCTGATGGCATCACGTTTGACGCGCCTGCAAGCACCGCTACAACTCAAGAAAAACGTGCGATTCAAGCCATTCTGGACGGCCGTGCGGTTGGCAATATGCCCAACTACATGCACAAGATCCACATGGGCAGCAACCTGGTCAAACAAGGTTACAACTACAACAACGATGGCGGAGCCATGCAGTTCAACATCAACAAGTACCCGCAAGACATCCGCAATTGCACCACTTGCCATGATGGTGATGCCACCGATCCGACTAAAAAGACGTTTGACGGCAACAACTGGAAGACCCAGGTCAATGCCTTGGCTTGCGGTTCGTGCCACGACGGTATCAGCTTTACCACCGGCTTGGGTTCCACCCTGGCAGACAAGAAAGCTGACGTGCTGGCCAAAGTTGCCATTGGTACCACCAAGTCTGGCCACAAGGGTGGCGTGATGGCTGACAACTCCAAGTGCACCACTTGCCATGCGCCTGCTGATATCCCGGTCTATCATGGCAATGTTGCAGCCGTGGTGACACCCACCGTCGGTACTGTTGCCCTGCCACGTAGCCCGATCCCAGCGACTGCTTCCGCTGCCCTGCGCACCATGAGCGCGACCATCAACAGTGTGGTGGTAGATGCCAATGGTGGTGTGACGGCCAACTTCTCGGTAAAGGATGCGGGTGTTGCAGTAACAGACCCAACCAAGTTTGCCATTGTTGGTTTTTCACTTGCCAAGCTTGTCCCTGCTGCCAATGGCGCATCGAGTCAATGGGTAAGCTACACCAGCCGTTTCCGCACCAAGATCGCTACGCAGGAACCGACGTTGCAGGGCAACAAGGAGCCCGGTGAAAGCGTCGCTTTGCCTGGCACTCTGACTGCCAATGCCGACAGCAGCTTCAGCTACAAGTTTGCCTTGCTCAACGCCAGCACCCCAGGTGACATCCGCACGATAGATCACGCCCATGTACTGCGGCAAGCCGGGAATCCGACCGCTGATACAACACTTAACGGCTGGACTTTCAACGCCACCACCAAAAAGTGGACTGGACCCGCCAATGCGGCTGGTACACCAGCAGCAGAGGGCACGGGCTGGAACGTGGTTGCCTATGAACCCACACTGACACACCGTGTGGCCATGGAGTTCACCACCAACCCTGCTCCAAAAGTTGACAATGCCGCCAACGCGTACAAGGACTTTGTACCGGGTGTAGATGGTCTGGGTACGGGCACGGTGGCGACAACGCGCAACATTGTGACCATGGACAATTGCAGCACCTGCCACGCAGGCGTGAAACTGCATGAAGGCTATACAACACAATTGTGTGTGACGTGTCACAACGCCACCGCTGGCGATCCCTACAACGGTAAGTCAATTGACCTGCAAAACGTGGTGCACAAGATCCATCAGTTGGGTGCGGATTACACCATCAGTAACGGGTTTTTTGGTTCAGCTTCACCCAACAAGGGCTTCCCGGGACTGGTCAAAAACTGCCAGGCTTGCCACGTGGAAACAAATGCTGCGGCTAAAGACGCTGCCAATTGGAGAACCATGCCCAACAGCCACTCTTGCGCAACTTGCCATACCAGCACGGTCGCTGTAGCGCACATGAACGCGCAGATCAGTGGCGGTACGGTCAGCGATAAAGTCGCTGTAGGCCTCAAAGAAGGTGGCGTTGAAACCTGCACACTGTGCCACGGCCCGGCTTCGACGCTGGGTGTCGATGTGAAGACGGTGCACAGCAAAAACAGCCCGGTTGTGACCGGCGGTAACGACGCTTCCAAGTAAGTAAGGCGGGTGCAGATGGACATGACTGTCCATCTGCCAAGTCAAAAATCACATAACCCGAGATCGGCAACGGCTTCGGGTTTTTTTTACCCGGTATCCCTGTATGCACTATCGTTTTATTTATCGTCGCCTGGTACTGGCCAGCTTGTTGCTGGTTGCGGCAAGTGGAATGTCTTGGGCCGCTACGGCAACGCCAGCCGCCACATCCAAGCTAGTGGACATCAATCACGCGAATGTCAAAACCCTGCTCACCTTGCCCAACCTGACCGAGGCACAAGCGAATAAGATCATCGCCAGCCGTCCGTTTGGCAGCAAGTCCTGGTTGTTGACAAAAGACATTATTTCAGCCGAACAATACGCGGCAATCAAAGATTTGGTGGTGGCCAATCAAGCCATCAAAAAACCCAAAAAAACGTCCCCTTGATTTCTCCGTTTTTTTTAACCAAATTCATCATGCATTCCCTACTGCGCCAAGCCCTGTTGTTTTGCTGGCTGTTGCCTGTGTTGGCGCTGGCCAACACGCCTGTTGCGCTGAACCAAGGCTGGAATTTGCTGGGCAACAGCGACACCGCGCCGATCAATGTGGCCAGCCAGTTCAACAGCGCGTCCATCACCAGCGTTTGGAGCTGGAACAAAGTTACGCAGCGTTGGGCTTTTTATACGCCAACGCTGTCCGCTCTAGAGCTGGCCACGTACGCCCAAAGCAAAGGCTATGACGTGCTCGGCAGCATTGCCAGCAAAGAAGGTTTCTGGGTCAACGCCAGCACCAGCGGCACGCTGGCCGGGCCTGCCAGCGCCACCGCAACGCTGTCCGCCGCCGACCTGGTGACGAGCTGGAACCTGCTCGCCAGTGCCGACGGTAAAACGCCGTCAGCGCTGATTGACGCGTTGGCCACCGGCCTGGGCGCGGCCCAGCAAAGCGTCAGCACCCTGTGGGCCTGGGACGCGGCACAGTCCAAGTGGAAGTTTTATGCGCCCAGCCTGGATCACCAGGGTGGCACGGTATTGGCTGACTACATTGCCAGCAAGTCGTATGCGCCATTTGCCAGTACGCTGGCCGCCAGCGACGGCTTCTGGCTGAACGTGGTACCCAGCGCGCCTGCGCCGGTTAGCGCGAACCAACTGTTTCTGGCTGGTGACGCCTTTACGCTGGACGACGGTTTTATCCCCGTTACCTATACCTTGGCGCAATTTCAAACGTCGCCCGGCATGGCGCTTGACTGGCCGGTGTATGACACGGCGGCGCTCAAATTGACGCTGGTGGATGCCGGTGGCTTCCAGGTCACTGCCGGTCAGACCGTCAGTGTGGCTGTTTCCATCGTCGATACGGCGCCTGGCAGTCAGGGCATGATCAAGTTTTATCTGGACGGCGTTGCGTTAACTCAAGGCAGCAGCGGTATCACGCTCGCGGTTCCTACAGCACCCGTGGCGTGGGCTTATGGTGTGGCCAACGACGGCAGTGGCGCCGCGCTGACCAATTTAAGCAGCTCGGTTGCCAGCGCCAACGTGACTCTGACAACGTCGGCCACCCAGGTCAGTAGCCTGGTCTTTGGCGCGGCGCTCAACAGCGCCATCAATGGTGTGGCTGCCGGTGCCAATTTGAGTGGCACTTACAAGGTCACCCTGGTGGTCAGCAACCTGCCGCTGGCGCTGGCTAGCGGCACACCGCTGGCCAGTTACACGATTGCCGTGCCAAGGTCATTGTCTGACCCTACCAACGTCAGGTCCATGACCGGGCCGGGGCTGGAAGGCTACATCAGCCTTCGCCCGCGTTAACGGCCAACCGTTTTTCAGTTGCACTCACCAATGACCATTTCTGCCGTTCCAAATTTCCCAACCTTGCAAGGCTGGCGGGCTAATTCAACTTTTATGGGGTCTTTCATGCAATCCAAACTCCGTCTATTTCCACTGTCAGCGGTAGCGCTGATGTTGGCCGCTTGTGGCGGTGGTTCGCCCAGTTTTGTCGGGCCGGTTTATACCGTCACCAATAGCCACGTCACGGGGGCCAAGATTATTTGCAAAGTTGACCCGAAAAGCGATAGCGACGCCAGCCCCAACTTTGCGGCGATAACTGACGCCAATGGGCAGGCCCGGTTTGGCCAGCCCTGCAATTCAGAAACAGTTGCAAGTGGTGGTTTTACGCGTGAGAAACAGCCTTTGATCGGACAGTTGCGCGCCCCGGTCAACGGCGTCGTGCTGACCTCATTGACTACTTTGATGGCCGGTGACAACCCACTCACAGAAGCACAAGTGAAAAAGGCATTGGTATTGCCCGAGAGCACCAACTTGCTCACGACCGACCCAGACAACGGCTCTGAATTGCTGCTGCATGGCAAGGCATCGGCAGTGCAACAATTGTTGCTGATGACCACCAAAGCGCTGGCCAATTTGGGCGGCCAGGCCAGCATCAACAAGACGATTGGCAAAGATGCCGATCCCAAGGAAGTTGCCAAGCTGAGCACGGCGTATGACGAGGTCAAAGCGGCATTGGCACAGACGGTCATGGATTCCCCCAATACGCCCTTGATCAGCGTCACCGGGACAAGCGCTACTTTTGACAATGCCGTTGTTGACAAATTTGTGCAAAAGGCCGCTGCGGCAGTGAGTCGTGTTGACTCCAATATTGAAGGCGGAGTCAACAAGGCCGGTACCGTCAATGTGGCGGCGGCCATGTCCCAAGCGCTCACTTTGCAAGCCAATTTGATTGCTGCTGCATCCGGTAATGCCGTTGATCTGGCCACCGCGACCTCCAACATGCAAAGCAATACCGGGATTCCCGACACGATGGCTACTGCGGTGTTGGGAACTGCAACCACACCGCCTACCCTGACAACCTTAACCACCAACGTTACCGGTGGTGTCGCCCTAACAGTCAATTCGGCCGCAGCAACGACCACCACCACCACGACGACGTTGCCTGGGCTTACGACCACCACTACATCTTCGACTTCATCTTCAACCGGACCAACCACTTCCACCAGCACCACTTCGACCACCACCAGTACCACGTTGCCGGTTGTGCCTGGTAATTTCCTGTACCTGGCGGGCGACTCTATCGGTTACAACGTCGGCACGACGGGTGCAGCCACTGCGACCTATACCTTGGCCAATTTCGGCTCGGGGGCTGGCATTGCAGTGCAGTGGCCCATGACAAGCACGGCAGCGCTGGAGTTCAAGCTAGCGGGCAGCACGTCTGTGGTGCCCACCGGGCCGGTGACCGTGGCGCTGTCCATGACCGATACCGCCGCGAGCGGGAAGGCGCAAATCAAGGCCTATGTTGACAACGTGAACGTCGTCAGCAACGGCAGCGGGGTCACTTTCAGCGTGCCCGCCACGGCGCACGCCTGGGTCTATGCGGTGGCCCCAGATGGCTCTGAAGTCAAGAGCAACTATGGCAGCAGCGTAGCGGGTGTCAGCAGTGCGTTTAGCTACGGTAGTACCAGCCGCATCACGCTCGGCTCCATCATCAACACCGCCACGAAGAGCCTGGGCGCTCTCAAAGATGTGAGCGGCAAGTACCGTGTCACGCTGGTTGTCAACGGCTTGCCGCTGACGCTGGCCAATGGCTCGGCCCTGACTAACTACACGGTAGATGTACCGGCCGCCAATGGCGCCGTCAAGTCGGTCAGTGGTGCTGGCATTGAAGGCTTTATGACGGTGGTGAACCCGAATCCGATTATCACCACCACCACCACGTCAACCACTTCAACCACAGCCACCACGGCTTCAACCACCACGACCACGTTGTCACCCAACAACTACGTCTATCTGGCTGGCGACGCCATCGGTTACAACGTCGGCACAACGGGTGCCGCCACTGCAACCTACACGTTGGCCAATTTTGGCTCGGGGGCTGGCATTGCCGTGCAGTGGCCCATGGCCAGCACGGCAGCGCTTGAGTTCAATCTGGGTGCGGGCAGCACGTTTGTGGCGCCCACCGGGCCGGTGACCGTGGCGCTGTCCATGACCGATACCGCCGCGAGCGGCAAGGCGCAAATCAAGGCCTATGTTGACAACGTCAACATGGTCAGCAACAGCAACGGGGTCACCTTCAGTGTGCCCGCCACGGCGCACGCCTGGGTCTATGCCGTGGCCCCGGATGGCTCTGAAATCAAGAGCAACTTTGGCAGCAGCGTAGCGGGCGTCAGCAGTGCGTTTAGCTACGGTAGTACCAGCCGCCTCACGCTCGGCTCCATCATCAACGCGGCCACGCAGCGCCTGGGCGCTCTCAAAGATGTGAGCGGCAAGTACCGTGTCACGCTGGTTGTGAACGGCTTGCCGCTGAAGCTGGCCAATGGCTCGGCCCTGACTAACTACACGGTAGATGTACCGGCCGCCAATGGCTCCGTCAAGTCGGTCAGTGGTGCTGGCATTGAAGGCTTTATGACGGTGGTGAACCCGAACCCACCCACGACCACCAGTACCACCAGTACCACCAGTACCACCACATCAACCAGCGCCACCACGTCTACAACCACCACGACCACGTTGGCGCCGACCAACTACCTGTACCTGACGGGCGACTCGATTGGTTACAACGACGGCACAACGGCTGCGACCACCACAACCTACACGTTGGCCGATTTCCACCTGGCAGCAGGTATCCAGGCCAAATGGCCTATGGCAAGCGCGGCAGCGCTGGAGTTCAAGCTGGCCTCGGGCGGCACGTTTATGTCGCCCACCGGGCCAGTGACGGTAGCGTTGGCCATCACCGACACTGCTGTCAACGGCAAGGCACAAATCAAGGCCTATATTGACAACGTCAACGTTGCCAGCAGCAGCAGCGGCATTACCGTGAGCGTACCGGACACGGCGCACGCCTGGATGTACGCCATGGCGCCAGATGGCTCTGAAGTCAAGAGTAACTTTGGCAGCTCCGTAGCGGGCGTCAGTAATGCGTTTACCTATGGCAGCACCAGCCGCATCACGCTCGGGTCGATCATCAACGCTGCCACGCAGCGTCTGGGCGCTCTCAAAGATGTGAGCGGCAGGTATCGTGTCACGCTGGTCATGAATGGCTTGCCGCTGAAGTTGGCCGACGGCTCAGCCATGACCAACTACACGGTGGATGTGCCCGCCGCCAACGGCACTATCAAGTCGGTCAGCGGCGCTGGCATTGAAGGCTTTATGACGGTGGTGAACCCGAACCCGGTCGTCGTCACCACCACCACGTCAACCACTGTCACCACCAGTTCCACCACCACGACCACCGTGTCGCCTACCAACTACGTTTATCTGGCCAATGACAGCATTGGCTTTGACAACGGCGCGGGGGCGACCGTCTATACCCTGGCGCAATTCCAGGCCTCGCCCGGCATCGCCGTCAAGTGGCCCATGGCCAGCACCGCGGCCGTGAGCTTGACCCTGACCGACGCGGGCGCGTTCAATCTGGGCAGCGGTCTGACCACCAGCGCGGCGCTCGAAATTGCCGACACCGCACCAACCGGCCTGGCCTGGCTGAAAGCCTATATTGACGGTGTCAAGTTGACGCAAAGCGGCGCCAACGTGGTGGTGTCGGTACCCGCCACGGCGCTGGCCCGCATGTACGCGCGTGGCCCCGATGGCACCGAAATCCTGAGTGGCTTTGCCGACGCGGTGGCCGGGGTCAACAATACCCTGACGCCCGGGGTCAGCAGCAGCATCGTACTGGGCAACGTGGTCAGCAACGCCATGGCGCGGCTGGGCAGCGGCAGCACCCTGGTGAACAAAACCTTCAAGGTCACGCTGGTGTTGCCGAATGCACCGGTACGTCTGGCCAGCGGTGCCACGTTGGCCACCGGCACGGTGACGGTTCCGGGCTTGATCGTCGGTACGGCTGCGGCGGTGACGATCACCGGCCCGAGCCTGACCGGATATATCAACCTGATCCCTTGAAGGCGTTGACCCGCATGACACCCCCGATCCAATCGAATTCCAGCCTGGGTCGGGGGCAGCATAGGACGCAGGCCCTGGGCCTGATTTTTTGCTGCGCGGCTGCGGCTGCAACCGCCGCGCCGCTGGACGCCTTTCTGAGCGCCACGCCGGAGCTATACGCACCCAAGGGCGTGCTTGAGGTTGGCTCAGACCACATGAACGAGCAGCTTGATTTTTTCAGGATTCGCGACACCAACGCGCTGGCCGCTGGTACGCAAGCCGGGGACTACCACGGTGCGCACGTGGCCGGGGCCTGGCGCATGATGGACAACGCTTGGTTGTCTGGCAGCCTGTGGCAGCGCCGTATCAGCGGTCTGTCTGAAAGCTACAACTTCAGCAGTTGGCAGGTAGCGGGGCAGTACCGCCTGCTGGACGGCGCGGGCAAGCTGCCGGCGCTGGCGCTGCGCCTATCGGCCTGGGGTAATCAGGCGGGCGATGTGGGTTCAAGCTTTGCCGCCAATGCCGGTGTGCAGGCGCTGATGCCTGCGGGCTTCTTGTTACAGTCGATTAAAGTGAGCCAACCAGCCGACCACAATTTGCAAGCCGATCTGGTGGGTAGCTGGAAGCTGACACCGACCACCGATGTTGGGGTCTTGCTTAGCGCGGGCAGCACGCGGTTGTCGTTTGACCAACTCTCAGGCAGCGTGCTCAACGGTGGCAAAGTGTTTCAGTTCGCCGCCATTGGCAACCCGAGCACTGTTGCGACGGCGGCCGACGGATCACAAGTTCTCGCCAATACCAGCAAGATCAATGTGACCGACGAACTCGCCTGGCGCGGCAACTTTCTGCAAGCCGGTATCAACACCGCCTGGAACCACGGCCCGTGGACGCTGCGCGCCGGTTATCTGTGGTACGCGGTGCAACGCGAAGGCATTGACGACGTGTTGGCCGCGCGCGGCTGGTCGTCGTATAGCCAGACGCGCACCATCGCGCTGGAAGCCAACTACCGCATTCGCCCCAACTTGAGCATTTTTGCCCGCAGCCAGTTGAGCGACACGCTGATCTTCAACGAGATGCCAGTGCTCTACAACACCTTTTCAGCCGATTTGAATGGCGGCAAATACTCGATCTACAGCGTTGGGCTGAAGGCAGATTTTTGACCTCAGACATCCTGATCCGCCAGGAAAGTTTTTTTGGCATCGCCCACCGATTTTCTTGACCCTGTAGGAGCGTCGGTAGGCGCGAATCGCGGTTTCCACCGCTCCCACCTACGCGTGCGTGATGCAGTCGCTGAACTCGGGCCCCTCCAGGTGCGCCACCGTGTTGTACGTGTTGAGCGCCAGGTGCCGGGGTGTGCAGGTGATCTCGCTCACCGCCGTGTTGCGCAGGCGCATGTTGAGCTCCACCGTCGCTTCGGGGGGCGTGGCCAGTACATGGCCAATGGCGCAGGCAATCGGGCCACCGCTGGAAACCAGCAATACGTTTTGCGCGTCGCTGTGCTGAAGGGTGGTCAACACATCCACCACGCCCTGCTGAAAATCGCGCCACGCGGGTAGCCCAGCGGGCTGGGTGCGCCCCGTCATCCAGGCTACTAGCCCCTGGCGCAGCAGACGAAAGTGGTGCCGATACAGCTCGGGGGTGGTCGGGCGCGCCAATGGTTCGGGGTGCACGGCGGCAATCACCGCCTCGCTGTCGTATTCGTTCAGGTTGCGCCACAGTGTGGCACCCAATTGGTTTTGCAGGCCTTCGCTCAAGGCCGCCAAAGTCTGCGCGTGGCGCTTAAGCGTGCCGGTGAGCACGGTGTCAAAAGTCATGCACCTGGCCCGCAAGTAAGCGCCCAACTGACGGCTTTGCTGCACCCCAAGCGCACTTAACTGGTCGTAGTCGTCGGCGCCAAACGAAGCCTGACCGTGCCGCACAAGGTAAAGGGTTGCCATGGGGCGCAAATGTAAGCGAAATCTTACAAATGCGTCTGTCGCGACGGCGACGCGCCAGCTGTTCCATCCTTCCCCAGCTTGTTCGGCTTGGGATTGATCTGTTTTTTATAGCTAATCACGCTTGCTTCATAAGCACTAGGGGCCTATTTCTATATAAGAATTGAAGTCACACGGTGCCCATCCACGCTGCCGTCAGCACCAGTATCCCAGCCATGCTGCGGTTGAACCAGAGCAGCCGTCGGCCGCCATGCTGGGCATCGGCCAGCCAGTGGCGCAGTCCCGTGCCGATCAGGGCGTAGGTGAGGTTGCTGGCCAGTGCAAAACCCAGCAACACCGGCAGTACGACGGCAAAGCGCAGCCACAGATCGGCGTGCCCGGCCAGCCAACCGGCCACCACGGCCAATGCCAGCATCCAGGCCTTGATGTTCAAAAATTGCAGCAGCACGCCTTGCGTGAAGGTGACGTTGAGTTGCTGGCTGCTGGCTTGCGCCAGCTGATGTGCGTGCCACAGTTGCCACGCCAGCCAGATCAGATACGCCACGCCAGCGGCCTTGACCCCCAGCCGCAGCGGCGGAAGACCGACTACCAAGGCACCCACACCGCTGGCGCACAAGCTCAGCATCAGGCCCCAGCCCGCCGGCACGGCCAGCACAAAGCGCAACGCGCGCCGCAGGCCCAGGTTGGCCGCCAGCGCGGTGGACAGGGTGGTGTTGGGGCCCGGCGTAAAGCTGACTGCCGTGCACAACAGCAGCAGGGCGGTCCATTCAGCGGTCGTCATGGGGAATAAGGTGTATCGACATGCTGCCACTGTACCCGCCCGGATGCGGGCCGACCCTGACATGCAGGGCTAGGGTAAACACGGGTTGAATACAGATGTAAATTAATTAACAATTAATTAATTCGAGCAACACGGTGTTTGCCCGAATCCACCCGACTCCCTGGCGGTTTATGTTCAGCCAGCGGAAACACTCTCAGGAGATGACATGTTGAACTTTTCCAAGTTGGCCATTGTTTTGGCTGCGGCGTCGATGATGGCTGCCTGCGGCAAAAAAGAAGAGGCCGCACCGGCACCCACGCCGGCACCCGCACCTGCCCCAGCGGTTGCTCCCCAGAGCACGGTTGAAGTGTTGCATTGGTGGACATCCGGGGGTGAAGCCAAGTCTGTGGCTGAACTCAAGCGCATCATGCAAGACAAGGGCCACGCCTGGAAAGATTTTGCGGTAGCCGGTGGCGGTGGTGACAACGCCATGACCGTGTTGAAGAGCCGTGTGGTGGCTGGCAACCCGCCCGCAGCAGCCCAGATCAAAGGCCCGGCGATTCAGGAATGGGCTTCTGAAGGTGTGTTGGCCAATCTGGACGAAACCGCTAAAGCTGAAAACTGGGACACCTTGCTGCCCACCGTGGTGGCGGATGTGATGAAGTACAACGGTAACTATGTGGCAGCCCCAGTCAATGTGCACCGCGTCAACTGGATGTGGGCCAACAAGGCTGTGCTGGACAAGGCCGGTGTGACGAGTGTGCCCAAAACCTGGCCGGAGTTTTTTGCAGCGGCTGACAAAGTCAAAAAAGCAGGTTTGATTGCGGTGGCGCACGGTGGTCAAAACTGGCAAGACTTCACCACCTTTGAAGATGTGGTGCTGGGTGTGGGCGGGTCCAAGTTTTATCAAGATGCCATGGTCAAGCTGGATGCCAAAGCATTGACCAGCCCGACCATGGCCAAGTCGCTGGAAACCTTCCGCAAAATCAAGAGTTATACCGATCCAGCCTCTCCCGGGCGTGACTGGAACCTGGCCACCGCCATGGTGATTCAGGAAAAAGCCGCCTTCCAGTTCATGGGTGACTGGGCCAAGGGTGAGTTTGCTGCAGCTGGCAAAGTTCCAGGCACAGATTACATCTGCGCAGCTGCACCGGGCACGGCCAACGCTTACACCTTCAACGTGGACTCGTTTGCCATGTTCAAGCTGAAAGATGCCACTGCGCAAAAAGCGCAGGCTGATCTGGCGGCGGCCATCATGGGAGTCGAATTTCAGGAAGTGTTCAACCTGAACAAGGGCTCTATCCCTGTGCGCTTGAACATGGACATGGCTAAATTTGACGACTGTGCCAAGCTGTCTTCCACGGACTTTGTTGCGACTGCCAAAACCGGCGGTTTGCTGCCCTCCATTGCGCACGGCATGGCCATCAAGCCAGCCGCTGAAGGTGCGATCAAGGACGCGGTGAGCCAGTTCTGGAACAACGACAAGATGAGCGTGGCCGACGGTGTGGCATCCATCGCCAAGGCGGCAGCGACCAAGTAAGCCGGGTCGAAAGCCGATGCCTGTCATTGTGGACTTGATCCGCAATCCAGGTATTCGGCCTTTACTGATTTTGTGTGTAGGTGGACATTTTCGTTTGAACCCGCAACAGGGCAGGGGTGCGTTCCGCCGCAGATGTCCCCCGCCCTGCGGGCTCCTCCTTTATTCCGCTCTGGAACGCACCCCAGCCCTGCCGCTGGACATTGCTAGTTCATTTCCAGGATGTCCAACAGCGTATCGGCACCTGACGGAGTGGGTGTTTCCCGCAGTGAGGTAAAGGAGGAGATTGAAAGCCGGTAGGCTTTCGATCGGGGGACACGAACGGAGGGGAATACCCGCTTCGTCAGGTCTGGCAAACACGCTGGTTTTACAGGGAAGGTTTCTTGGCCTTCCAGCAAAGGCAAGGTAGCTATGAAATCTTTTGAAAACGTGCTCCCCAAACTGGTGATCGCGCCGGGCTTTGCGCTCGGTTTCGCCTTCATCTACGGGCTCATGATCTGGAACGGCGTGCTCTCAGTGACCAATTCGCGCATGCTGCCCAACTACGACGAGTTCGTGGGGCTGGAGCAATATGCCAAGCTGTGGGAAATGGACCGCTGGTATGTGGCGCTGAAAAACCTGGGTATTTTCAGCGTGTTGTACGTCGGCGGATCCATGCTGCTGGGCATGCTGCTGGCGATTTTTCTGGACCAGAAAATCCGCTTTGAAGGTGTCATCCGTACCATCTATTTGTACCCCATGGCCTTGTCGTTCATCGTCACCGGCACCGCCTGGAAATGGATTCTGAACCCCAGCCTGGGGTTGGAAAAACTGATGCACGACCTGGGCTGGAGCGGCTTCAGCTTTGACTGGTTGGTGCAATCTGACACCGCCATTTATTGCGTGGTGATTGCTGGCATCTGGCAGTCGGCCGGGTTTGCCATGGCGCTGTTTCTGGCGGGCTTGCGCGGCATTGACGACAGCATCATCAAGGCCGCGCAAATTGACGGGGCCAGCCTGCCGCGCATCTACTGGCGCATTATTTTGCCGGTGCTGCGCCCGGTGGTGTTCTCAACCATTCTGGTGCTCTCGCACCTGTCCATCAAGGCCTTTGACCTGGTGATGGCGCTTACCGCCGGTGGGCCGGGGTACGCGTCCGATGTGCCGGCCACCTTCATGTTCACCATGAGCTTCACGCGCGGTCAGATTGGACTGGGCGCCGCCAGTGCGACCATGATGCTGGCCATGGTGGCGGCCATTGTGGTGCCGTACCTGTACAGCGAATTGCGCACGAAACCGCATGAGCATTGAACCCAGGGCACTTACCATGAACGCTAAAAAACTCTCCCGACTGGCGGTTTACGCCGTGCTGGGCATCGCTGCCTTTTTCTTTCTGGCCCCGCTCTATGTGATGCTGGCCACCAGTTTCAAGGATGCCGAGCAGATTCGCTCGGGCAATTTGCTGAGCCTGCCAAATTCACTTAACTTTGAGTCTTGGACATTGGCCTGGTCCACCGCGTGTACGGGTGTCGATTGCCGGGGCTTGAAGCCTTACTTCATGAACTCGGTGTTGATGGCTGTGCCAGCGGTGCTGATCTCCACCGCTTGGGGCGCACTCAACGGCTACGTGCTCTCCAAGTGGAAGTTCAGGGGCAGTGACGTGCTGTTTGGCTTTATTTTGTTTGGCGTATTCATGCCGTTCCAGGTGGTGCTGCTGCCCATGAGTCAGGTGCTGGGGTTTTTGGGCTTGTCCAGTTCCATCGCAGGGCTGGTGCTGGTGCACTGCCTGGCGGGCATGGCCGGTACCACGCTGTTTTTTCGTAATTACTACACCGCCATTCCGTGTGAACTGGTCAACGCGGCGCGCATGGACGGCGCGGGCTTCTGGCGCATCTTTTACCGCATCGTGATCCCCATGAGCACGCCGATTTTGATGGTCACGCTGATCTGGCAGTTCACCAACATCTGGAACGATTTTTTGTTTGGCGTGGCTTTCAGTGGGGCCGACAGCAAGCCCATCACGGTGGGCCTGAACAACATGGCCAACACCACCAGCAGCGTCAAGAGCTACAACGTGGACATGGCCGCGGCCATCATTGCCGGCCTGCCGACCATGCTGGTGTATGTACTGGCGGGGCAATATTTCGTCAAAGGTCTGACCGCCGGTGCGGTCAAAGGATAAGGACAACATCATGGCAGCATCACTTCACATTGCAGGCATTCGCAAGGTCTTTGGCAAGGGCGACAAAGCCGTTGAAATCCTGAAAAAAATCGACATTGAGGTTGCCCCCGGCGAATTTTTGATTCTGGTGGGTCCCTCGGGCTGCGGTAAATCCACGCTGCTCAACATCATTGCCGGGCTGGAAGAGCCGACCGAGGGCGAACTGCGCATTGCGGGAAAAAACGTCATCGGTATGGCCCCGGCACAGCGCGACATTGCCATGGTGTTCCAGAGCTACGCGCTGTACCCGACCATGAGCGTGGCCGACAACATCGGCTTTGCGCTGGAGATGCGCAAGGTGCCGCTACAGGTGCGCCAGAAACGTATCCAGGAAGTGGCCGTCATGCTGCAAATTGAGCACCTGCTGGACCGCCGTCCGGCGCAGCTCTCGGGCGGCCAGCGCCAGCGTGTAGCCATGGGTCGTGCCCTGGCGCGCGATCCACAGCTGTTTTTGTTTGATGAACCGCTCTCCAACCTGGACGCCAAGCTGCGCGTGGAAATGCGCGCCGAAATCAAGCGCCTGCATCAGGTGTCAGGCATCACCACCGTGTATGTGACGCACGACCAGATCGAAGCCATGACGCTGGGCAGCCGCATTGCGGTGATGAAAGACGGCATCCTGCAGCAAATTGGCACGCCAGACGAGATTTACCGTACTCCGGCGAATACCTATGTGGCCGGTTTCATCGGCTCACCAACTATGAATTTCATAACTGGTCACGCAAGCGGAGCGGGCGCTACAGGCCAATTTAGCTTTGAAGGCGGGAGTCTTGCACTGCCTTGCCCGGCGCTTGGCGCGGTGACACTGGGCCAGCGCCCCGAGCACATCCACCTCAGTGAAGATGCCCCCTGGCGCGGCCAGGTCACGCTGGTGGAGCCGACCGGTGCCGACACCTATGTGGTGGTGCAAACGGCGGTTGGGCTGATCACCGTGCGCACGCCGCCCAGCACACAAGTCAAAGTAGGTGACAACGTGGGAATGACGGTGAGCAGCAGGCACAACAACTGGTTTGACGCGCAAAGCGGTTTGCGTCTGGGGTGACGCTGGCGTGAGCGGTGCTTGGGTGGATCCAGCCCGTTGTCAATGTGGCCGAACAGTAGTCACTTCACACAGACCGTTGCGGAGCTTCCAGCAAGCGTTCGAACTCGCTGGCAGGCACCGGACGAGAGAACAAATAGCCTTGACCATAGTCGCACCCGGCGTCGGTCAGCAACTGTCGCTGTTGTTCGGTCTCGATGCCTTCGGCTACCACTTTCATGCCCAGTGTGTGCGCCATCACGATGATGGCCTGGCACAACGCCAGGTCGGTGGAGTCGGCCACCAATTGGCGCACAAACGATTGATCGATCTTGATGAAGTCGATATGAAACTTTTGCAGATACGCCAGCGACGAGTAGCCGGTGCCAAAGTCGTCCAGCGACACGGCAATGCCGTCTTCGGCCAGGCGCAGCAATTGCTCGACCACGCCGTCGCTGGTAGAGAGCAGCAAGCCTTCGGTAATCTCGACCACCACGCTGCTGCCGTCGAGTCCCAACGCCCTGAGCTGCTCGATCCAGGGGATGGCCTGGGGATCAGGGTTTTCAAATTGCACCGGTGACTTGTTGATACTGATCTGAAAGTGCGGATGCAGCGTGGTACGCCAGTGCCGCACCTGGTTGGCGACCTGCTGGAACACCCATTCACCCAGCGGCACGATCAAACCACTGCTCTCTGCCACCGGGATGAACTCGGCCGGGCTCACCAGCCCGCGCGTGGGGTGTTGCCAGCGCACCAGTGCCTCGGCTTTGCTGATGGTGCCACTGGCCAGATCGACGATCGGCTGGTAAAACACACGCAACTGCTGTTCGCTCAGAGCGATGCGCAGATCGTGAATGATCTGGGCGCGATGCTGTGTGGCTGCTTGCAGCGCCGGGGTGAAAAAACGGTAACGATTGCGCCCGGCACCTTTGGCTGCGTACAGCGCCTGATCGGCATTTTTGAGCAGTCCTTCGATGTCGCTGGCGTCATCCGGGTACACCGTCACGCCGATGCTGGCCGACACAAACACCTGTTCATGCGTGAGCGAAAAGGCAGCGCTGAGCGCGTCCAGGATCTTTTGCAACACGCCTTCCAGCCGGTCAGCATTTTCCAGGTCAGCCATCAGCACCGTGAACTCGTCGCCGCCTATGCGTGCAACCGTATCGGTTTCGCGCAGGCATTTTTGAATGCGCCGCGCCACTTCCACCAGCAGCAAGTCGCCCTGATCGTGCCCCAGGGTGTCGTTGACTTCCTTGAAGTGGTCCAGGTCAAGAAACAACAGCGCCAGACTGTGCTGGTCGCGCCGACACTTTTTGATCTCCTGTTCCAACCGCTCGCGCATCATGCGTCGATTGGGCAGTCCTGTGAGCGGGTCAAAGTGTGCCTGCGCCCAGATCAGCGCCTCAGCGCTTTTGCGCTCGGTAATGTCGGTGTGGGTGCCGATCATGCGCAGCGCCCTGCCGTGTTCGTCGCGGCTGATCACCATGCCGCGCGAGAGCACCCACTTCCAGCTGCCGTCCTTGCAAAGCACACGATGTTCGTTAATGTAGGTGGGCGTCAGCCAGTCCAGGTGTTGCTGACGCGCCAGTTGCATCGCCTCGCGGTCATCCGGGTGCGTATGTTCGTCGCGATCGTTCATGGTGAACGCCGGGTCACCCGCTTCGTAGCCGTACATGCGCAGCAAATTGGGCGACAGATACTCTTCACCTGTTTGTAAATTCAAATCCCACAAGCCGTCGCCCGTGCTTTCCAGTGCCAGTTTCCAGCGCTCCTCGCTCTCAAGCAGTGCTTTTTCCTGTGCCTTGCGTTCAGTGATGTCCTGCACGATGGCAGTACGATGCACCGGTCGCCCGTTTTGCCACGTCGTGTGGCCGCTGGAGTGCACCCAGATGCGCCGACCGCTGACAGTCATCATTTCCAGGTCAAACTGGTGCTGTTCAGGTTGGTTGACCGTGTCCTGATAAGTGGCACGCACCACCTGCCACGCCTGGAGCGTGAACAGTGCACGGGTGGTTTCAAAAGTGGGTTTGAACTGCTCGGGCGTGGTGTCAAACAGGGCGTAGGTACCCTCGGTCCAGGTTATTTTTCTTTGGATCAGGTCGGTTTCCCAACCACCGATGCGCCCCAGCGTTTGCACCTTGCGTGCCAGTTCGCTGAGTTTGACGTAGGCACTGTGCTCCAGTACCTGCGCGGTGATGTCGGTAAACACGCGCACCGCGCCGCCTTCGGACAGTGGCTCGGTCGTGATGTCGAGCGTGCGGCCGGTATGCGTGATGCGCTGGTAGCGTGGTGGCCCCTGATCAGGCGCGCTTGTCGCAACGCTCTGAAGGTACTTGGCCAGCGCTGTCTCCAGCGATGGATTGCAAATATCAAAATCGCCGCGCTGTTCTTGCCAACGGGTCACCTCCTGGATGGTCGGCTGTCCGGCCAGCACATAGCCCGGCAAATCCAGCAGTTCGCACACTTTGGGGTTGAAACTGCGCACGCGCTGCTGCGCATCGAGCACGATCACCCCTTCGTGGATGTGCTTGAGTGCAATGCGCAGCGCGTCGGAATCTTCAGACATGGGCAGATTGTCCATGCAGACAGGGTTTTGAACATCGGGGTTTTCATGCTGCCGGGGGCGCTGGCCAGCGCAGAATCACACGCAGCCCATGGGGCACATTGCTCTGTGCCTGCACCTGTGCCTGGTGGCGCTGGGCAATTTCGGCCACGATGGCCAGACCCAGGCCGCAGCCGTTGGGCAGGTCGCTGGCGCGCCAGAAGCGCTCAAACACGTGGGACAAGTCGGGCGCCGAAAGCCCACGGCCGTTGTCGCGTACTTCCAGCGCCACGCCGTCAGCACTGACCTGCACGCTCACCGTCACCTCGCAGCCTTTGCCGGCGTAGGTCAAGGCGTTGTCGATCAGGTTGTTGAGCGCTTCGCGCAGCAGTGTGGCCTCACCCGGCACCTGCGCATGGTCGACGCCGTCGTAGCCCAGATCCACACCGCATTGGATGGCGCGTGGTGCCCATTCGCGTGCCACCTCACGCGCCAGCGCCGCCACATCCAGCGGCTGCAGCCGCACCTCGGCTTCGTTGCGCGCCAGCGCCAGCAGCTGTTGCACCAGGTGGGCGCTGCGCTGGGCACCGGCCAGCACCTTGCGCAGGCGCTCGCGCAGCGCCTGGGTGTCAGGTTCGCTCAGCGCCAGCTCGGTCTGGCTGATCAGGCCCGCCAAGGGTGTGCGCAACTGGTGCGCGGCGTCGTTCAGAAAACGCTTTTCCTGTCCCAGACTGCGTTGCACTGCCGCCAGCAACTGGTTGACCGCTTGCGCCAGCGCATGGACCTCTTGGGGCGCCTGTGTAAGTTCGATGGGCGTGGTGGCCGACAGGGCTGCGTCACGGCGCGTACCCAGCTGTGCCTGCAAGCGCGTCAGTGGCTGCAGTCCGCGCGAAATGCCGGCGTACACCAGCACGCTCAGCAGCACCACCAACAGCAGCAGCGGTGCCAGCATGTCGGCGATCAGCTCGGCGGTCAGACGCTCCTGCACCACCAGGCTCTTGGCCACCTGTACGCGCAGACGTTGTGGGGACGTCGATTCGCCGTAATCCACTTCCAGCAACGCCACGCGCATCGGTTTGCCCTCGACCTCGGTGTTGTACAGCAGCGCCTCGCTGGTTGCCTGTGGCAGGGCGACAGCTGGGCCCGGTAGCCGGTCGTTACCCAGCAAGAACTGACCGGGTGGAGACGACACCATGTAGCTCACCCGGTCCTTCGGGTCTTGCTCGACGATGTCTTGCGCGGCCCGTGGAAAGTCGATCAGCAGGCCTGATCCGATCGGCTTGACCTGGCGCGCCAGCGCGCGCACCGTCTGCGTCAGCGACTGGTCGATGGCCTTTTCGGTGTAGTTCAGCGCCATCCGGTATGCCAGCGCACCGCCCACCAGAAACAGCACCAGCTGCGGCAGCAGCAACCACAGCAGCAACTGACGTTTGAGTGACAAACCCTGACCCGCGCCGCTCATGACATGGCCAACCGGGTAGGTTTGGTGTCGCATACCAGGCTGGAACCTGGATTCATCATCCCGGACATGATGCGGGATCCAGAACTACCTGGATTGCGGGTCAAAGCCCGCAATGACAGGTCAGTCATGGCGCGGTGGATTCCAGCATGTAGCCCAGGCCGCGGATGTTGCGGATGTTCAACCCCGAATCTTCCAGTTTGCGCCGCAGCCGGTGGATGTACACCTCCAGCGCGTTGGACGCCAACCCGCCGGTGGCACCCGCACTGTCGGGCGCGCTGGTACGCCAGGTTTCCAGCACGTCTTCACGGCTGACTACGCGCCCGGCGTTGGTCACCAGCAGCGACAGCAGTGCCCATTCACGCTGCGTCAGCTCCAGTGCCTCGTCACCCAGCCACGCCTGTGGCAGCTGTGCATCGACACGCAGGCGCCGCCCGGTCTGGCTGGGTAGCTCCAGGCTGCCTCCAAAGGCGGGCAGCCGTGCGCGGCGCAGCAGCGCACCCAGGCGCGCCTGCAGCTCGGCCATGTCAAAGGGCTTGGTCAGGTAATCGTCGGCTCCGGCGTTCAGGCCTTGTACCCGGTCTTCGGTGCTGTCGCGCGCGGTCAATATTAATACCGGCAGCGCCGCCAGACGCTGGCGCAACCAGTGCAACAGCTCCAGGCCGCTGATGCGCGGCAGCCCCAGGTCAAGCACCACACCGTCAAAACGGCTGGTTTGCAATTGCGTTTGTCCGTCTTCGCCGTTGGCACAGGTCACCACCGTGTGTCCGGCTTGCGTGAGCTGTGCGCCCAGGCCGTCGCGCAGCAGGGCGTCGTCTTCAATGATCAGTAAGTGGGCCATGGCGCGCAAGCATACCCCAGCGCCGGGCCCCCATCCCAACCTTCCCCCAGCGGGGGAAGGAGCGAGTCGTAAAGTGCCATCGAAACGCTACATCCTGCCTTGCACCCTCCCCCGCTGGGGGAGGGCAGGGGTGGGGGCTTGTCATGCCAATGCGGCCTGCACGGCCGCCACGCGCGCCTGCTCGATGCGTTGACCGACCTGCACGCCGCTGGCGCCGTCGCGCTGCGCCTGTTGTGCCAGCGCGGCGTTGTCCACTTGTTGCATCAGCGCCAGCACACGCAGCAGCCGCGCGCGTTGCGGGTAAGGCGAGTCGTGGTGATGCAGGCGGCCGCGCACGTCGCATTCGCAAGCGAGCAGGATGTCGGCAAAGCGCTGCGGTTTGCGCAGGGCGTCGCAGCGCGTGAGCAAGCGCACCAGCGCCGGCGCACCCAGGTCGCCGCTGCGATGGATGTTGCTGTGTTCGCGCGCTGTCACCTCGGCCAGCTCCGCGCAAGCGCTGGGCACGCGCAGGCGCTCGCACAGTTGGCGCAAGAGCGTCACGCTGCGACCCTCATGCCCCAGGTGGCGCGGCAGGATGTCGGCGGGCGTGTTGCCTTTGCCCAGGTCGTGGCACAGGCAGGCAAAACGCACCGGCAGATCGGCCTGCAACTGTGCGGCCATGTCCAGCACCATCATCACGTGCACGCCGGTGTCCACCTCGGGGTGATAGTCGGCGCGCTGCGCCACGCCCCACAGTTGGTCTACTTCGGGTAGCAGCCGCTGCAGCGCACCGCAGCTGCGCAGCACCTCGAACATGCGCGACGGGCGGGGTTCCAGCAGGCCGCGCGCCAGCTCTTGCCAGACGCGCTCGGCCACCAGGTGGTCCACCTCGCCGCTGGCGACCATTTCACGCATGAGCGTCAGGGTTTCGGGTGCCACGCTGAAGTCGGTAAAGCGCGCTGCAAAGCGCGCCACGCGCAGGATGCGCACCGGATCTTCTCTGAAAGCCGGGCTCACATGGCGCAGCACGCGCGCTTGCAGGTCGCGCTGGCCGCCCTGCGGGTCGATCAGATTGTTGACGTCAAATTGACCATTAGCCCATGTGGATATGGCGCCGCTAGCCATGGCGTTGATCGTGATATCGCGGCGCAGCAGATCGTCTTCGAGTCGTACGTCGGGTGCGGCGTGGAAAGCAAAACCGTGGTAGCCGGGGGCAGTCTTGCGCTCGGTGCGTGCCAGCGCGTATTCCTCATGCGTTGTCGGGTGTAAAAACACCGGAAAGTCTCTGCCCACTGGCGTGAAGCCCTGCGCCACCATCTCTTGCGGCGTGGCGCCCACCACCACCCAGTCGCGGTCTTGCACCGGCAGCCCCAGCAGGGCATCACGCACAGCACCGCCCACCAGATGAATATCCATGTTAAGGATGCAGCCGATAGGGCTCTTCAAAGTCCAGAAAATCGTGTTCGGCGCAGGCCGACTCAGTCCAGGCGCGCACCCCGGGCAGTGCAGCAACGCGCTGCACGTAGGCTGCGGCGTCGTCGGGCAGCGGCAGGGCATACGTGACCAGTCGGCTGCACACCGGCGCAAAGTACGCGTCAGCCACGCTGAAGTTGCCAAACAGCAGCGGCCCGCCGCTGGCCTGTAGCGCGTCGCGCCACAGGGCGGCCAGGCGCGCCACGTCGCTGCGTACCCCCGCGTTGTCGCGCCAGATCAGCGCGCCGGTGTCTGGCAGCCGCGCCTCGACGTTCATCGGGCAGGCGCTGCGCAGCGCGTTAAAGCCGCTGTGCATTTCGGCGCAGACGCTGCGCGCGCGTGCCCGCAAGGCTGCGTCGTGCGGCCACAACTCGCATTCGGGGTAGCGCTCGGCCACATATTCGGCTATCGCCAGCGTGTCCCACACCAGCAGGTCGCCGTTTTGCAACACCGGTACCTTGCCGGTGGGCGACAAGCCGCGCAACGTGGTCTTGAACTGCGACTGCGGCCCGAAGCCGTCAAAGCGCACCAGCACTTCTTCAAACTCGATCCCGGCCTGCTTGAGCAAGACCCAAGGCCGCATCGACCAGGACGAATAATTTTTGTTGCCAATCGTCAGTTTGATCATGGGAGGTCCCGGTTTTCAGGTGAGGTGGCATCACGCGGACTGATTTCGCCCAGACGTGCCTTGAGCGACTGCGTCTGGCCGCTGATCATGGCTGCATAGACGGTGGTGTTGGCCAGCACTTTTTTGACGTAGTCACGCGTCTCGGGAAAGGGAATGGTCTCGGCCCAGATGGCGGCTTCCAGTGTGGGCGCGCCGACCTGGCCACGCCAGTGGCGCGGGCGGCTCGGGCCGGCGTTGTAAGCAGCGGCGGCCAGCGGCATCGAACCGGCAAAGTCGTCCAGCACCAGTTTCAGGTAGCCGGTGCCAATGGCGATGTTGATGTCGCTGTCCGCCAACTGACTGGTCTTGAAGCCACTCAAACCGATTTTCCTGGCTGTCCAGCGTGCTGTTTTGGGCATCACCTGCATCAGGCCGGCCGCGCCCACGCCAGAGCGCGCGTCGGTGACAAAGCGGCTTTCCTGGCGGATCAGGCCATACACGTAGGCCGGGTCCAGCCCGATGTCGCGGCTGCGCGCCAGCACTGCGTCGCGGTGCGGCATGGGAAAACGCTGTGCCAGGTCGATCACGCTGCGCGTGCGTTCGCTGGTGTTGATGCAGCGGTCCCACACCGCGCTCTGGCACGCCAGGTCGGCTGCAGCGAGCAATTCGCGGTCATTCATGCCACCCGGTGTGTGCAGGTTGGTGCTGTAGTTCCATTCGCGCACGCCTTCTGAGCGCAGCCCCAGCGCGATCGCGGCCAGTGCGCGCTGCAAGCCGGGGTTGTTGCGCGCGCGTTCCTTCTCTTGGGCGGTCAGCGCTGCCGGAGCCTCAGGCGGAACGATCGCCAGTCCCAGCGCTTCTTGCGCCAGCATGGGGTAAAAGCCGCTGACCCCGGCAATACCCCGTAACCAGGTGCGCGCTTGCTGCGTTTGTGCTTCGCTGTGCTCGGGTTGCAACAGCGCGCGTGCGCGCCAGTACGTCCAGGTGGGATCCTTGGCGGCGTCTGCGCTCATGGCGTCGATGGCCGTCAGCACCCTGTCCCAACGTTGCTGGCGCAATGCCGCACGCGCGTGCCAAGCCAGGTGGTCGTCGTTGAGTGCCTTGGGTTTGACGTTGGCAAAGTAGCGCAACGCGTTGTCTGACAATTTTTGTGTTGCCTGTTTGCCGATGGTGCCCCAGACCCAGTTGCGCTGCGCTTCATTGAGCCTGTCAGCCCAGCGCTGTTGCAACGCCTGCGCGGCAGCGTCGGGGTCGGAGGCGGCCCAGCGCGTGAGTGCCAGCACGGCCAGCTCTTGCACAACGGCCTGGCCGCCAGGCTTGCGCTTGAGCACAAAACGCGCGGGGTCGCCCAGCGCTTCGAGCAGCAAGGCCGTGCTGTCGGGCGCCACCATGGCCACCGCCTGCTGGGCGGCCAGGGTCTGGTGCCGTTCGGTGGCCAGGCGCGCCTTGTGCCAAACATCGGTGGCGCTCAAATGCCCCGCCTCAAAGTGCAGGCGGGCCGCCAACAGGCACGCGTCGCCTGCGCCTTTGGGGCTGTACCACCGCGCCTTCACAGCGTCGGCCATGTTGACGCGCGCCAGGCTCGCTTCCATGGCCAGCGTATAACAGCGCACCTCGGGGTCGTCGTTCATGCGGTAGGCGCCCGCCAACGCGGCAAAATTTGGCCAGTCTTGCCGTTGGCCGACGATCAGCAGCCAGTCGTTACGCAGGCGGTCTTCGTGGTACGTGCCCTGGTAGGTGGTCAGAAATTGCTGCACCTCGTCGTCCGAGGCCTCGGTCAAGCGAGCGCTGAGCTCCCAGTAGGCGGCCCAGGGCTCGAGCAAGTGGCCACGGGCTTGGGGCAGTAGGGCAGTGAGGCGATGTGTGTCACCTTTCTGGTAGGCCTGCTGCATCTGTAGCAGCACGGCATCGGCGTTTGTCTGCTGCGCGCCGACCCCCGGCGCGCACAGCAGCGCGCCTATGATGCCAACCCATGCCAAAATCAATTTGAACTGCATACAGCGATTATGAATAACTCTGATGAACAACGCGCGCTGGAAAAGAAAGCCTTGCGTAAACGGTTGGTTGAACAACGTCTGCTGCTGCCTGACCGCGAGCGTCGCATCAGCCAGCTGCGCCAGGTGATGCGTATCTGGCTGGTGGGTCGTCCCGACACGGTGATTGGCGCCTACTGGCCGATCAAGGGTGAATTTGACCCACTGCCCGCGCTGCACCGCTGGAAGGAAGACGGCGAACTGATCGATCAGCCACAACGCCGCAAGATTGGACTGCCGGTGGTGGATAAAGTTGCCAAGAGCATGACATTTCATGCCTGGTACCCAGGGTGCCCGATGGAAGAAGACGCTTACGGCATTCCCAAACCCAAGGACACCGAGGTGATTACGCCCACGCTGCTGTTTGTGGCGTGCGTGGGGTATGCGCCCGGTGGCTACCGGCTGGGGTACGGCGGTGGTTTTTACGACCGCATGCTGGCGCACATGACACCGCGCCCGACTACGGTGGGGCTGGGCTTTGCCACTGATTTTTTACCCGACTTTGAACCCGAAGCGCATGATTTGCCGATGGACGCCATTTTGAATGATCATGGCGTGGTGTGGCCGGTGTAGAGTGAATGGGTTAGCGTGTTTACTCATAGTGAGTCCACATTCGCAAGACACGAACGATGCCTTTCTGGGTGAATACTTCATACACCATGCGGTGCTGAATGTTGATGCGGCGCGAGTAAGCGCCAGAGAGGTCACCAACCAATTTCTCATAGGGTGGCGGATTTTGCAGTGGATCGGTCGCGAGAATCGCAAGCAGTTCTTGCGCTTTTGGCTTCAGTGCGCTGGCAGCAAGTTTTTTAGCATCTTTAAGCGCCTGCTTGGCAAAAACAATGTCCCAACTTACCACTTTAGTGCCTTCGCACTCTTTGCTAACGGCTCGGCCATGCCGGCTTTGATGGATTCGCGCATTCCCGGCACTGCAAGCAGATACAAAGTCTCTTGAATAGCACTCCAATCTTCAGCCGACATCAAGACCGCATTGGTTCGTTTTCCTGAAATCATGATGGGCACATGAGACTCTGATGTCTCATCAATGATTCGGTATAGATTTGCGCGAGCTTCGCTGGCGGTCAGTGCATGCATTTAGCTTCCTCTCGTGGTTGCATTAAATGGTACGTAATTTCGTACGTATTGTCAATGTGCAGTTGCAGGCCCGCCTGGTGTGATGTCAGCACTCCACAATATTCACCGCCAACCCGCCGCGCGCGGTTTCCTTGTATTTGGTTTTCATGTCCGCGCCGGTTTCGCGCATGGTCTTGATGACCTTGTCCAGCGACACCACGTGGTGGCCGTCACCGGCCAGCGCCATGCGCGCGGCGTTGATGGCTTTCACCGCGCCCATGGCGTTGCGCTCAATGCACGGCACTTGCACCAGGCCGCCCACCGGGTCGCAGGTCAGGCCCAGGTTGTGTTCCATGCCGATCTCGGCCGCGTTTTCGATCTGCGCCGGTGTGCCGCCCAGCACGGCCGCCAGCCCGGCGGCAGCCATCGAGCAGGCCACGCCGACCTCGCCCTGGCAGCCCACTTCGGCCCCGCTGATCGAGGCATTGAGCTTGTAGAGCATGCCGATGGCCGCAGCGCTCATCAAGAAGGTGGCCACTGTGCTGGCATCCAGACCCTGCTCGGTGCGACCCCCGGCGTGCGTGACAAAGCGGTCGCAGTAGTGCAGCACGGCCGGAATCACGCCGGCTGCACCGTTGGTCGGGGCGGTGACGACGCGCCCGCCAGCAGCGTTTTCTTCGTTCACCGCAAAGGCATAGACGTTGACCCAGTCCAGCACGCTCAAGGGGTCGGCCAGCGTGCGCTCAGCCCGCTCACGCAGTTGTGCCGCCAGCACCGGTGCACGGCGCTGCACTTTGTAGGGGCCGGGCAACGTGCCGCCGTGTTGCAGGCCGCGCTGCACGCAGTCGCGCATCACTTGCCAGATGTTGGCCAGGCCGGTGGTGATCTCGGCGTCACTGCGCCAGGTGCGCTCATTGGCCCACATGATCTGGCTGATGCTTTGCTTTTGCTGCTCGCAAATTGAAAGCAGCTCAGCCCCAGAAGTAAAGGGGTAGGGCACTTTTTGATACTCGGTCAGCAGCGCTTCGTGGTTGGCTCCGGCGGTGACGACAAAGCCGCCGCCTACGCTCAAATATTTGGCTTGTTTGAGTAAAGTGCCGTGCGCGTCAAAGGCGCTGAACTTCATGCCGTTGGGGTGCTCGGCCAGGGCTTCGCGCCGGTACATCAGCAGGTCGTCTTTTTCACGGAACGGCACGGGGTGGCTGCCTAGCAGCGCCAGCTTGTCGCTGGTGCGCACTTGCGCCACCAGCGCCGGGATGGCATCGACATCCACGCTGTCGGGCGCATGACCCATCAGACCTAGCAGCACAGCCACATCGGAGCCGTGGCCTTTGCCGGTAGCGCCCAGGGAACCGTATAACTCGCAGGTGATGTGCGCAGTCTTGTCTAGCAGGTCGCCAGACTGCAGCGCCCCCACAAACATGCGCGCGGCGCGCATCGGCCCCACAGTGTGTGAGCTGCTCGGCCCGATGCCGACTTTGAAAAGGTCAAAGATGCTGATGGCCATGGCCGCATGGTAGCCGCGAACCGGTGTGGTCGAAAGTGGCAGGCAAATGCCACGCGGATTCGCCCAGTCGTCACTTTGGTTGATGAATCAGTCGGGCGATGCGCTTTGCTACGTGTCCCCCGGCCTGCGGCCTCCTCCTTTACCTCCGCAAAGCGCATCGCCCGACTGATTCTGCACGGCTGTGGGTTTGCTGGCAGGGGAAATATTAGGCGGCTTTTCTTTGAAGCGCTCAGGCGCGGTGATTGGGGCATGCGACCGGGCTTTGGGGGCAAAGGCGCGCGCCTACTTTCGCAGGGCTGCTGATCCGTCTGTCTCGCGCGTGTTTTGCCTCCAAAACCGCATGCGCATGACCCGGTTGCCGCGCCGGGTTCGAAGTGAAGCGTTGGTGATTGAAACGCCGCGTCGATAATGTGAAAAACCCTAATCAATTTGTATCGGAGATTCGCATGGCAGGTGCACAAAACATTTTCCCGGACGCGCCGGTGGACGTGGTGATCATGGCCGCTGGCAAGGGCACACGCATGAAAAGCAAGTTGCCCAAAGTGCTGCACCCCTTGGCCGGGCGTGCGCTGGTGCAACATGTGCTGGACACCGCCGCCGCCCTGCAGGCGCGCCAGGTGACGCTGATCACCGGTCATGGCGCTTCAGAAGTAGAAGCTGCTGTGGCTCGCGCAACGGTGGCTACAGGCCAATTTGACTTGAATTTTGTGCGCCAGGAACCGCAGCTTGGCACGGGCCACGCGGTGCAGCAGGCGCTGCCGGTGCTGCGCGACGATGGCATTGTGGTGGTGCTCTCGGGCGACGTGCCGCTGACGCAACCCGACACGCTGACGCAGTTAATTGCCGCCTGTGGTGGCACCCGGCTGGCGTTGCTGACGATTGACTTTGCCGACCCCACCGGTTATGGCCGCATCGTGCGCGCGGGGGATGCGGTACAAGCCATCGTCGAGCAAAAAGATGCCACGCCCGCGCAGCGCCAGATCAAAGAGGTCTATAGCGGCATCATGGCCGTGCCCGCCGTGCGGCTGAAAAAATGGCTGTCACGCCTGGACAACAAAAACGCGCAGGCTGAGTACTACCTGACCGACATCGTCAAGTTTGCCGTGCTGGATGGTGTGCCGGTGGTGGCGCACAAGATTCATGACGCGGTGCAGGTGGCCGGGGTCAACAGCCCCGTGCAACTGGCCGAACTGGAGCGCGCCTATCAGCGCCGCGTGGCGCTGCAATTGATGGAGCAAGGCGTGCGCCTGGCCGACCCGGCACGGCTGGATGTGCGCGGCAGCTTGAGCTGTGCGCAAGATGTGTTCATCGACGTGAATTGCGTCTTTGAAGGCCAGGTCAGCCTGGGCGAGGGTGTGAAGATTGGCCCCAACTGCTTTGTTAAAAATGTCAGCATCGCCGCTGGCGCGGTGATTCATCCGTTTACCCACATCGAAGGCGGTGCACCCGGCAGCAAGGACGCGATCGAGGTCGGCGCGGGGGCGTTGATTGGCCCGTTTGCCCGCTTGCGCCCGGGGGCACGTTTGGGTGAGGCGGTGCACATCGGCAACTTTGTCGAGGTCAAAAATTCAACCATGGCCAAGGGCGCCAAGGCCAATCATCTGGCCTACCTGGGCGACGCCACGGTGGGCGCGCGCGTCAACTACGGCGCGGGTTCGATCACCGCCAATTACGACGGCGCCAACAAGCACCGCACCATCATCGAAGCCGACGTGCACATTGGCAGCAACTGCGTGCTGATTGCGCCGCTGACGATTGGCGCAGGTGGCACGGTGGGCGGTGGTTCGACCCTGACCAAAGACACGCCGCCGCTGGCGCTGACGGTGGCGCGGGCACGGCAGGTGAGCCTGGCCAACTGGAAGCGGCCGAGCAAGAAATGAAAAATCGATTGAAGTCAGGTGTTCTTCGCGTTGTGGGTGCGGCCCGCGTGGCAACCGGTAGCGGCGGCCACCTCATACTGGGGTACCAGAAATCGGTGTCCGCCGCTGCCGGTTACCACGCGATGTATCTGGCGGGCCAATGTGCTGGGGTCAGCGACAGCTTGTGGGCCGTGCAAGATGACTGAAACTTCACCACCAGAATATGAGGTGTCGCAACTGCAACGCCAACTCGATGCCGCGCGCGCCGAAATACAGGAATTCACTTACGCCGTGTCGCACGATCTGCGCGCGCCGCTGCGCCACATCAACGCCTTTGCGCAGGTGCTCGAGGAAGACTGGCCGGACATGCCTGCTGATGCGGCGAGTCACTTGGCCACTATTCGTCAGTCAGCGCAGTTGCTGGCCAGTCAGCTTGATGGCTTGACGCAGCTCTCGCGCCTGAACTTGCACCCATTGAACCTGCAGACGGTGGACGTAAGTGCGCTGGCGCAGGATGTGGCCAACGAAGTGGCAGCGCGCTACCCGCAGCAAACAGTGCAGTGGCAGCTGGCCACCGACGTGCCGCCTGTCACGGCCGACAGCGCGCTGTTGCGCCAGGTGCTGCTACAGGTGCTCGACAACGCCGTCAAGTTCAGTCGTGGGCGTGATCCCGCGTCGGTGGGTTTGCGTTGGCAATGGGTGGACGCGCAGTGTTGCCAGATCACCGTGCGCGATCACGGGGTGGGCTTTGCGCCGGGGCAAGCCCAAGCCTTGTTCAAGGCCTTTGGCAAGCTGCACCCGGCGCGCGAATTTGCGGGTCTGGGCTTGGGGCTGGTGAGCTGCCGCAAGATCATGCAGCGATTCGGGGGGACGATTGACCTGCAAGCCGTGGCCGACGGCGGCTGCTGCGTTACGCTGCAGTTTGACCTCAAGGTGTAATTCCGCGCAGTTCTGTACACTGCCCCATCCTTCATCAACGTATTTGCTTCAGAATCTACAGGACTGAACAGGCGCACACACCATGGCTCCCACAGTCGTTCGAGACGGGCAATTTCGGCTTTTCTTTTTTTCCAGGGAAGAGCCCCGTGTGCATGTGCATGTATCCCATCCGGATGGCGAAGCCAAATTCTGGCTTATTCCTGAAGTGACCATGGCAACGGCCACCGGCTTGTCTGTTCGTCAAATCACTGAAGCAAAATCAGTGGTTGTAGCTCACCTTGAGGAGATAAAAAATGCCTGGCAGCATCACTTTGACACCTGAAGTAACTCACATTTCGAAGCACGGTTTTTGGTTGCTGTTGGGCGATGAAGAATTGCTTCTGCCGTTTGCACAGTTTCCGTGGTTCAAGCAAGCCACGATTGCACAAATTTCCCAGGTCGAATGGCCCACGCCAGATCATTTGTATTGGCCCTTGCTGGATGTGGATTTGAGTGTGACATCGATTCACAATCCTGATCAGTTTCCGTTGTTTTCGGCCGTCTAGTCTGCGTCAGTTGCTGCACAATTCAGAGCGTTTTTGGCAGCGGAAGCGCCGCGCCAAACTTGCTGCGCTTGAGGCTGAAAAAACTCTTGACGTTGCGCACATTGGCATCCTGCGTGAACAGGCGTTGGGTCAGCGCCAGGTAGTCGGGCATGTTGGTGGCGTGCACGATCAGGCAAAAATCCGGCCCCGGTGAGACGCGGTAACACTGCTGCACCGCGTCTTCTGAAGCCACTTTTTTCTCAAACGCTTCTAGTGCGGTCTGGTCTTGCCGATCCAGCGTGATCTCGACCACCGCGCACAGGCCGTGGCCGACGGTGCGGGCCAGTTCATCAACGCTCAAAATGGCAATTTGGCGCTCGATCAGCCCGGCTTCTTTCAGCCGGTTGACGCGGCGCAGGCAGGTTGGGGGCGACACATGCACGCGCTCGGCCAGCGCCTGGTTGGACATAGAAGCATCGACTTGGAGCAGGCGCAACAGCTGCAGGTCAGTAGGGTCAAGGTTCAGGGGCTTCAGTGGGTTCATGTGCTAGAGTGATTCCTACCAAGTAAGAAAGGATCGATGTATGCAGACTGTCACCGTCATGCATAGCAGGCGATTTGATCGTGCTGTCATCCTGACCCGTCATGCCGCGTTGCGCATGGTTGAACGCCAAGTCACAGAGGCCCAATTGTTGTCGGTGATCGATACAGGCGAAACCAAATACAAAGACGAAACCCATCTTTGGGCTTACAAACAGTTGCCAGAGCGCACCGATAATCTGATTTGTGCCGTTTTGGTGCTTGACCAAGCGGTGGTTGTCAAAACCATCATGCACAACTTTGACCTGGAGGCTTAAGCCATGAAAGCCACCTATTTTGACGATGACGATATCCTTGTGATGCGCTTTTCTGACAAGCCCATTACCCGCGAAGTCTCGCAAGACTGGAACACGCATATCAGCTACGCAGCCGATGGCACCACAGTTGAGATTGTGGTGCTCGATGCGCGTGCCAGTGGCGCGTTGCCGGTCGAGGTATTGCACGGGCAAGCCGCCTGAGCTGTCGCTTTTATTGCACTGACTCACAAGCCAGCCTTTCAACAGCTTGGTTAGACGGTTGCGGTGTTATTTTCGAAAAAAATATCACGTTAAGCATATTTATCAAGGGCTTCAGCCTGATTTTTTGCTAAAACTTGCGCCGCCGCAACCACCACGGCCAGAGCAGATTCAGCGCCAAACCTGACAGTACCAGCGACGCCGCAGCCAGTTTCCACAGTGGCAGCGGTTCCCCCAGCCACCAGGCCGAGCTGGCCATGCCAAACACCGGCACCAGCAGCGCCATGGGCGTGATGGTGGCGGCGCTGTAGCGCGCCAGCAGCCAACCCCAGGCGGCGTAGCCAAAGATGGAGTTGCCCCAGGCCTGCCACGCCACCGCCGCCCAGGCTTCAAGATTTGCGCCCTGCACGCCTGCGGCCAGCGCGTCCCAGCCCTCCACCCAGAGCGACAAGACAAATAGCGGCGGCACGGCAAACAGGCTCGACCACACCACATACGCCACCATGTTGATGCGCCCGGCGGCGCGGCTGACCAGATTGCCACCAGCCCAGGCCAGCGCTGCCAGCAAAATCAGACCCAGTCCCAGCAAGCTGGTGTTGCCGTCGGTGTGCGCCATGATCACGCCCAGGCCCGCCGCGCCCAGCACCAACGCCAGCCATTGCACGCGCTGCAAGCCTTCGCCGGCCAGTGCAATGGCCAGCCCAATGGTGAAGAACACCTGCACCTGAATCACCAGCGAGGCCAGGCCGGGCGAGATGTGCCCGTTCATGGCGATAAACAGCAGGCCAAACTGCCCCACACCAATCAGCAACCCGTAGCCCGCCAGATTGCGCCACGGCACCGCTGGACGCTTCAGAAAAAACACCATGGGCAACAGCACCACGGTAAAGCGCAGCGTAGCAAACAGCAGCGGCGGCATCTGCCCCAGCGCCAGTTTGATGACCACAAAGTTGCTGCCCCAGACCGCCACCACGGCCAGTGCCAGTAAAAAATGTCGAAGTGAGAGTGATGGTTTCATTCAAAAAATATTTTTTATTGAAATATAATACCATTAGTTTTAAATAATGGAATAAGATTTTGTAATTTTCATAAAATAGACTACATATTTCATGGTGAGGCCACTACGATGCGCCCCTCATTTCACGGAGCAGTCTTTATGTGTGGCATTGTCGGCGCAGTATCCAACCAAAACATCGTCCCGGTCCTGGTGCAAGGCATGGCACGGCTGGAATACCGCGGCTACGACTCGTGCGGTGTGGCGGTGTATGCCAACGGCTTGCAACGCGCGCGCAGCACGGCGCGGGTGTCGGAGTTGCAGGCGCAAATTGACAGCACGCACCTGGCCGGCAACACCGGCATCGCCCACACCCGCTGGGCTACGCACGGCGCGCCGGCGGTGCACAACGCGCACCCGCATTTCAGCCACGGCCCGGGTGCGGATGCCTACAGCAAACCTGGACGCGTGGCGTTGGTGCACAACGGCATTATTGAAAACCACGACGAACTGCGCGCCGCGCTGCAAGCCAAGGGTTACGTGTTTCAGAGTCAGACTGACACCGAAGTCATCGCCCACCTGATCGACAGCCGCTACGACGGCGATTTGTTTGAGGCCGTCAAAGCGGCCATTGGCAGCCTGCGCGGGGCCTACGCCATTGCGGTGTTTTGCAAGGACGAGCCGCAGCGCCTGATTGGTGCGCGTGCCGGTTCACCCTTGATTCTGGGCGTGGGTGCAGACGGCCAGTCGCACTACCTGGCCAGCGATGCCATGGCGCTGGCCGGTGTGACGGATCAGATTGTTTACCTGGAAGAAGGCGACGTGGCCGACCTGCAACTGGGCAAATACTGGCTGGTGGACAAGGCCTTCAAGCCCTTGAGCGCCGCGCAGCGCCCGGTCAAAACCGTGCACGCGCACAGCGGTGCGGCCGAGCTGGGACCGTACCGCCACTACATGCAAAAAGAAATTTTTGAGCAGCCGCGCGCCATTGCCGACACGCTACAGGGCGTGGACAGTATCGTGCCTGAGCTGTTTGACGGTGCAAACACCAGCGCCGCGCGCGTGTTCAAAGGCATCGACTCGGTGCTGATTCTGGCCTGCGGCACCAGCTACTACAGCGGCTGCACCGCCAAGTATTGGCTCGAATCCATCGCCAACATCCCGACGCAGGTGGAAGTGGCCAGCGAATACCGCTATCGCGACTCGGTGCCCAACCCTCACACGCTGATCGTCACCATCAGCCAAAGCGGCGAAACCGCCGACACGCTGGCCGCGCTGCGCCACGCGCAGAGCCTGGGTATGACGCACACGCTGACCATTTGCAACGTGGCCACCAGCGCCATGGTGCGCGAATGCGAGCTGGCCTACATCACCCGCGCCGGGGTTGAGATTGGGGTGGCTTCCACCAAGGCGTTTACGGCGCAACTGGCGGGTTTGTTTTTGCTGACGCTGGCGCTGGCACAGTCGCGCGGCCTGCTGTCAGACGCTGAAGAAACGCGTCACATCAAGGCCCTGCGGCATCTGCCCGCCGCGCTGCAAAGCGTGCTGGCGCTGGAGCCGCAAATCATCGCCTGGTCGCAGGACTTTGCCGCCAAAGAAAATGCCCTGTTTCTGGGGCGCGGCCTGCACTACCCGATTGCGTTGGAAGGCGCTTTGAAGCTGAAAGAAATCAGCTACATCCACGCCGAGGCCTACCCCGCTGGCGAGCTCAAGCACGGCCCGCTGGCGCTGGTGACCAGCGCCATGCCGGTGGTGACCGTCGCGCCCAACGACGCGCTGCTGGAAAAACTCAAGAGCAACATGCACGAGGTGCGCGCCCGCGGCGGCGTGCTGTACGTACTGGCCGACGCCGACAGCCACATTGAAAGCAGCGACGGTCTGCACGTGATCCGTATGCCCGAGCACTATGGCGAACTCTCGCCCATGCTGCACGTGGTGCCGCTTCAATTGCTGGCGTATCACACGGCGTGCGCCCGCGGCACCGACGTCGATAAACCGCGCAACCTGGCCAAGAGCGTCACAGTGGAGTAATCTCGCTTTTACCTTTGCAAAACTTCAAGAAGTAACCACTTACTGTTTTGCTTCAAAATCTGTCAATCTGAACCCTGTCAGACCCGATAATCTGATCTGTTTCCTAACGTCCCGTCCTCCTATTGTTAAGGATTTGCCATGACCGATCTGAAAAAACGTTCGCTATTGAAGTTAACAGTGCTTTCCGCCGTCGCTGCTGCCACACTGGTAGCCTGCGGCAAGAAGGAAGAGGCCGCCCCTGCGCCGGCCCCGGTAGCCTCAGCCCCTGCGCCCAAGGCTGCGCCCTTGAAAATTGCCTTTGCCTACGTGGGCCCGGTGGGCGACGGCGGCTGGACTTTTGCGCACGACAACGGTCGCAAAGCGCTGGAAAAAGAATTCGGCGACAAGATTGCCACCTCGTTTGTTGAAAACGTGCCCGAGTCTGCCGACGCCGAGCGTGTCATCCGCGACATGGCAGGCCAGGGCAACAAGCTGATTTTTGGCACCACCTTTGGCTACATGGAGCCGATGGTCAAGATTGCCGCCGACATCAAGGACGTGAAGTTTGAACACGCCACTGGCTACAAGCAAGCCGAAAACATGCGCACCTACGACAGCCGTACCTACGAGGGCGCATACATGGCCGGAGTGATTGCCGGCAAGATGACCCAAAGCAACACGCTGGGCGTGGTGGCGTCGATTCCGATCCCCGAAGTGATCCGCAACATCAACAGCTTTACCCTGGGTGCGCAAAGCAGCAACCCCAAGGTCAAGACCAAGGTGGTGTGGGTCAACGGCTGGTTTGACCCGCCGAAAGAAACCGAAGCCGCCACCAGCCTGATCAACAGCGGCGCCGACGTGCTGTTCCAAAACACCGACTCCCCTGCGGTGCTGAAAACCGCCGAGGCCAAGGGCAAACGCGCCTTTGGCTGGGACTCTGACATGACCGCCTATGGCCCGAAAGCGCATCTGGCGTCCTCCATCATCAACTGGGGCCCGTACTACATCAAGGCCACCAAAGAGGCGATCGATGGTTCCTGGAAGGGCGGCGGCCATAGCTGGTGGGGTGTGAAAGAGGGCGCGATTGATATTGTGTCGATCGCCGAAGACGTGCCCGCCGAGACCAAGGCCAAAGTGGAAGAAGTCAAGAAGGGTCTGGCAGACGGCAGCTTTGCCATCTGGAAAGGCCCGATCACCGACAACACCGGCAAGGTGCAGGTCGCCAAAGACGCGGTCGCTGACGACAAGTTCCTGAGCGGCTTGAACTTCTTTGTCAAGGGCGTGGAAGGCAAGGTACCCGGTACCAAATAAGCGCTCACCCGCAGCAGAAAAAAAGCCGCCTTTGGGCGGCTTTTTTGTACCTGGAGAATGTCAAAAAGACCAGTGGATCCGATTTCGCTTGAGCGCCTCAGCACTCAGCACTCAGCACTCAGCACTCAGTGCATCGGCACCCACAGTTGCAGCCGTGGCAGCATCACGCGGTAGGGGGCCAGCAGCACGGCGGCCATCAGCCACTTGATACTCAGGTCACCGGCGGCCAGCGTCAGCCAGTTCATGTCTGAGCCGTAGAACGCCAAAAAGAAGAAGATGCCGGTATCGACCACCGAGGCGACGATGGAGCCGATTAGCGGCGCTTTCCACCAGCTCATGGCACGCAACTTGTTGAACGCGACGATGTCGAGCAGTTGGCCGACGATGAAGGCCATGCCCGAAGCCACCGCAATGCGCCAGGGTGCCAGTGCCAGTGACACCACCACGGCGATGGCAAAACCGGTCCAGGCCACGCGCCGGGCGGCCGCCGCCCCAACGGCCCGGTTCGTCAGGTCGGTCACCAGAAAGGCCACAGGGAAGGTGAACGCGCCCCAGGTCAACCAGTCGTTGATCGGGAATTGCACCAGGTAATTGGACGACAGGATGACCATCAGCATGGCCAGAATCGGGCGCCACAGAACGATTAGAGGGGGGTGATTGGACTTGTACATGGGGCGGCATTATCGCTGCTGACCCTTACAATCGCGCCCACCTTCAGGAGCCCATCCCATGAGCATCAAAAGCGACCAGTGGATTCGCCGCATGGCCCAGCAGTACGGCATGATCGAGCCGTTTGAACCCGGTCAGATCCGTCAGCAAGACGGCCACAAGATCATCAGCTACGGCACCAGCAGCTACGGCTACGACATTCGCTGTGCGCCTGAATTCAAGGTCTTTACCAACATTCACAGCACCGTGGTGGACCCGAAGAACTTTGATGAGAAAAGCTTTGTTGACTTCAATGAAGAGGTTTGCATCATCCCGCCCAACAGCTTTGCCTTGGCACGCACGGTGGAATACTTTCGCATTCCGCGCAACGTGCTCACCGTGTGCCTGGGCAAAAGTACCTACGCACGCTGCGGCATCATTGTCAACGTGACGCCGTTTGAGCCCGAGTGGGAAGGCTACGTGACGCTTGAATTCAGCAACACGACACCGTTGCCGGCCAAAATTTACGCCGGTGAAGGCTGCGCGCAAGTGCTGTTTTTTGAAAGCGACCCAGACGACGTGTGCGAAACCAGCTACAAGGACCGGGGCGGCAAATACCAGGGCCAGCGCGGCGTGACGCTGCCCAAGGCGTAAGTTGCTTGTCCGCCACGCGGGCGCGGGAGGCCTGGCCAGTTGCACGATCCAGTCGGTTTCCTGACCGCTTTGCGCCATCGGCGATAATACAGGCACTTTATTGACATCCAGCCCTGATTCGCAGGGCGCACCCAGCTATCGGCTTGATAGCACATGACCCCGAGCTTCAATGACCGAACCGACCCCCGTTATTTCCAACGAACTGACTTCTGAGACGCCTGTGATGGCGTTTGCCCAACTGCAATTGGCCGCCCCCTTGGCGCGCGCCATTGCCGAGATGGGTTATGAAAGCATGACGCCGATCCAGGCGCAGGCCATTCCCGTGGTGCTGCAAGGGCGTGACGTGATGGGCGCGGCCCAAACCGGCACCGGCAAGACGGCGGCGTTTGCGCTGCCGCTGATGCAGCGCATGCTCAAGCACGAAAACGCCTCGACCTCACCGGCGCGCCACCCGGTACGCGCGCTGGTGCTGCTGCCCACGCGTGAGTTGGCCGACCAGGTGGCCGAACAGGTCAAGCTCTACGGCAAATACACCGATTTGCGCAGCGCGGTGGTGTTTGGCGGCATCGACATGAAGCCGCAAACCGCCGAATTGAAAAAAGGTGTTGAAGTGCTGGTGGCCACGCCCGGGCGCTTGCTAGACCACATCGAAGCCAAGAACTGCGTGCTCAATCAGGTTGAATACGTGGTGCTGGACGAAGCCGACCGCATGCTCGACATTGGTTTTCTGCCCGATTTACAACGTATTTTGAGCTACCTGCCCAAGCAGCGCACCACCTTGCTTTTTTCAGCCACGTTCTCCCCTGAAATCAAGCGCTTGGCCAACAGCTATCTGCAAGACCCGGTGACGATCGAAGTGGCGCGGTCCAACGCCACCGCATCGACCATCGAACAACACTTCTACAGCGTCGGTGACGACGACAAGCGCCACGCCCTGCACCAGATTCTGAAGTCGCGCGCCCTGAAGCAGGCGTTTGTGTTTGTGAACAGCAAGCTCGGTTGTGCCCGCCTGGCGCGCTCGCTCGAGCGCGAGGGTCTCAAGACCACCGCGTTGCACGGCGACAAGAGCCAGGACGAGCGTTTGAAGGCGCTGGAATCTTTCAAGAACGGCGAAGTCGATCTGCTGGTGGCCACCGACGTGGCCGCGCGCGGCCTGGACATTAAGGATGTGCCTGCGGTGTTCAACTTTGATATTCCGTTCCATGCGGAGGACTACGTGCACCGCATCGGCCGCACCGGGCGTGCTGGTCAGGCGGGTCTGGCGGTCACATTTGTCGCCAAAAGCGATCTGCGCCTGGTTGCTGAGATTGAAAAGCTGCTCAAGACGAAATTTGACTTGGAGCCGTTCGAATTTGACGAAGACCTGCCCGACATCCACAAACAAGGCCATATCAACGACGGGCACCGCCTGTACCAACACCGCGACGGCGTGCCCGCGCGCTCAGCGTATGCCGAGCGCCCGCGCGCACCGCGCCCGGAGTTTCGTCGGCAGCAAGCACCCGTTGATCCGTTTTTTGAAAAACCCTATGAGCCTTCTCTGCCGCCCGAGGCTGCACCCGCGTGGGAAGCTGCCGTCAAACCTGCTGGGCGCAGCATTTCCAGCAACATCAAGCCCAAACGCAAAGTCGCAGCGCTGTTTGCGGGTGACTGACCAGACGCCAAACCGGTTTCACGGCCCGGGCTTTTGCGCCTGCGGGCAGCTCACCTGAATGATTTCGTAGCCACGATCGCCGGGTTGCGTGGGCAGGCGTGCAGCACTCAGACACCCCCCCCACACGCAGCCGGTGTCCAGCGCCAGCAGGTTGTCACGTTCGAGCAAACCCAGTGTGGACCAGTGCCCAAACGCAACCGTCACGTCAGCACTTTGCCGCCCTGGCACGTCAAACCAGGGCATCAACCCCTCGGGTGTTGCGTTGGGGCTGTCAGACAGCGACAGGTCCATCTGGCCGCTGGCGCTGCAAAAGCGCAGGCGTGTTAGCGTGTTGATGATCACGCGCAAGCGCTTTTTCCCGGTTAAGTTGTCGTCCCAGGCATCGGGCGCATTGCCATACATCTGGTGCAGCAGATCGGGCAGATCAGCACTGCGCAGCACGGCCGCCACTTCATCTGCCAATGCCATTGTTTTTGTAGCGCTCCATGCAGGTAGCACGCCCGCGTGAACCAATAAGTAGTAATGGTCCTGCAGGTCCAGCAGGCGCGCCAGCGGTTGCTGACGCAACCACTCCAGCAGGGCGGGGCGGTCGGTGGCTTGCAACACGTCTTGCAGCGTGTCGTGGCGGCCAGGCTTGCGCGCGCCGTGCGCCACGGCCAGCAGGTGCAAGTCGTGGTTGCCCAGCAGGCACTGGGCCGATGCGCCGTAAGCCATCAAACGGCGCAACACGCCCGCAGAATCCGGACCCCGATTGACCAGGTCACCCAAAAAATACAAGGTGTCACGGCTGGGTGAAAACGCCAGCTTGTCCAGCAGGTGCTTTAGCGCGCCATCGCAGCCCTGCAAATCCCCGATAAGGTAAAGTGCCATGACATTGATTGTCGTTTGTCGCGCATGGAATTTTTACTGATTGTTTTTTTGACGCTGCTCAATGGTGTGTTTGCCATGTCAGAGCTGGCACTGGCTGCCAGCCGCAAAGCACGCCTGACGGCCTTGGCCGAAGAGGGTGACAAAGGCGCGTCAGCTTCGTTGACGTTGTTGGACAACCCAAACCAGTTTTTATCGACGATCCAGATCGGCATCACGTCCATTGGGGTGCTCAACGGCATCGTGGGCGAGGCGGCGTTCAGCGCCGGGTTGGCGCACTGGATACAGTGGCTGGGGTTATCTGAGGCGGTGGCGGCCGTGACGGCGACCGCGCTGGTGGTGACCGTGATTACGTTTACCACCATCATCTTTGGCGAGCTGGTGCCCAAGCGCATTGGGCAGTTGTACCCAGAGAGGGTGTCGCGACTGGTGGCACAGCCCATGTTGTGGCTGGCGCGTGTGGCCGGGCCGTTTGTGAAACTATTGTCGGGCAGTACTGCGGCCATCTTGAGATTGCTGCGCATTGACACCAGCGCCGTGCGTGGCATGACCGAGGAAGAAATCAGTGCCAGCCTGGAGGAAGGCGTGGACGCTGGCGTGATCGAGGCGCATGAGCACCAGATGGTGCAAAACGTGTTCAGTCTGGACGATCGCCCGCTCACGTCATTGATGGTGCCGCGCTCTGAAGTGGACTGGCTTGACGCAGGCATGACGGTGGCACAGAGCCTGCAAAAGGTCGGGCACGATGGCGCGCACCAGGCGCATTCGTGGTACCCGGTGTGTCGGGACTCGCTGGATGATGTGGTCGGGAAAATCAGTGTGGCGTATTTGCTGGAGCTGGGACCGCAGGCACCGGGCACGATTGGCGATTACGTAACCCCCGCCATTTTCATTCCCGAAACGCTCAACGGCATGGAACTGCTGGAGCAGTTTCGCGCCAAGGTGGGTCGGCTGGTGCTGGTGGTCGATGAATACGGCGTGGTGCAGGGCCTGCTGACACCGCACGACCTGCTCGAGGCGATTACCGGCGAGCTCAAACCAGGCCAAAAAACCGACGCCTGGGCCACACCGCGTGAAGACGGTAGTTGGTTGCTCGACGGCATGATGCCGGTCAACGAGCTCAAGTCTCGCCTGGCCATTGACGACTTACCGGATGAAGAACGGGGTCGCTACAACACGCTGGCCGGGTTGCTGATGGCGGTCAGCGGGCACCTGCCGGTCGCGGCGGAGCGCATCCACTGTTCCGGCTGGGTATTTGAGGTGGTGGACCTGGACGGCAAACGCATCGACACCGTGCTGGCGCAGCCCGCGCCAGCAGATCAGGCTCGCCCGGCCAGCCGGTAGGCCAGCAAGCCGAGCATTTCATGCAGGGCCAGGCGCCATTTTTTGACGCCCTGATCCATGCTGTACTGTGTCCAGGGTGTGCTGGCACCGGCGCGAAAGTCCACCGGGTAGGCGCTCACGTTCCAACCGGCCTGGCGAAAAGTGGCCATGGCGCGCGGCATATGCCAGGCGCTGGTCAGCAGTAACCAGGGCTGCTGGCTGTCAACGCCTGCAAGTTGTTTGCCCAGCAGCGCATTTTCATAGGTCGTGCGCGATGCAGCTTCAAAGAGGATGTGCTCCGGACACAGACCTTGGCCAGCAAAAAAGACTTTGGCCCGTTCTGCCTCTGGCAAATCACTGCCCAGCAGTTCACCTTCGCCACCGGTGAATAAGAGTTTCAGGTGCGGCCGTTGGCGCAACAAGGCCAGCGCTTCGGTCAGGCGCTCGGCTGCGTCGTTGAGCGCGCTTTGCCCAGGCACGGACCAAACGTATGCTGACTCCAGCGCACCGCCTAGCACCACCACTCCAACCGTTGATGGGTCAATTTTTTCGTGCGCGATAGGTGGGTACTGCTGCTCCAGATGTCGTAGCAACGCGTCGGGCAGCGGCTCCCAGCCCAGCACCAGTAGCAAGGCCAAGGTGCAACTGCCCAGGCGCAACGCCCATTGCGGGCGCCGCTGGATGCACAGCAGCGTCACCAACAACAGCAAGGCCACCCAGGCCAGGGGCTGCGTCAAAAACGGGGTGAGTTTGGAGGCGATGAACATCACGACATGATATGTGACGGTCTTATTTGCCCGGAGTGCCGGGTAACACGACATCCACCTGCGCGCCACCCAGCGCTGACTTGGAAACGGTCAACGTGCCGCCCTGGCTGTCCACCAGGTCTTTCACCACGGCCAAGCCAATGCCGTGGCCGGGCGTCTGCTCGTCCAGCCGCAAACGACGCTGGCCAACGATGTGCGTGTCGGCAAAGCCTGTGCCGTCGTCTTGCACGCGGATGCACAAGCCCTGCGCCGGATCGACCCAGATGTGCACCGCTGCTTGCTGTTTGGCCCATTTGGCCGCGTTGTCCAGCAGGTTGCCCAACAGTTCGAAGGCGTCGCCTTCGCCGATGCGCCAGCTCAGGTCAGGCGCGCAGTCCAGTATCCACTGCAACCCACGCTCTGCATAGACCTTGATCAACGTGCCGTGAATGCGTTGCAACACCGGCGCTAACGCCAACGCAGGTGCAAATATTAACTTGCCATCGGCACGCGCGCGCCCGAGTTGATGCACCACGATGTCGTCCATGCGGCGCACCTGCTCTGCCACGCGATGCGTCAGCTCGGCGGGATCGCCCAGCGTGGCGCGCAGTGCTGCCAACGGTGTCTTCAGGCTGTGCGCCAGGTCGTCCAGCGCCTGCCGGTAGCGTGTCTGGCGGTTGCGCTCCTGGTCAATCAGCAGGTTCAGGTTGCGCGCCAATCCGGCCAGCTCGCGCGGGTAACGACCCAGCAGTTGGGGCTGCTGGCCGTGTTCCACGCGTTCCACTTCTTGTGCCATGTGCTGCAGCGGACGAAACGCCCAGCGCAACAACAGGGTCTGCGTTGCCAGCAACACCACAGCGGTGGCCGTCAGCCAGCTCCACAGGGTGCGTTGAAACGCGCCCAGCTCCTGATCAAACGTTGCCTTGTCTTCGTAGACGGCAAAGACCAGCGGCACCGCCCGGGCACCGACCGACCACCGAACCCCCAGGCTGGCTGACAGCATGGTCGGCGTTGTGTCAGGCGCTGCGTCAGCTGTGGCAACGCTGCGGGTTTCAAGCTGCCATTGGCCGGCTGCTAGCGCGTTGATCACGGGCAACTGTTGGCCCATAGCCGAACCGGAATGCCATCCTTCAGGCTGATCGTTACGTTCAATGCGTGCGTACAAGCCCGAGCCGGGCACCGACAGCCGGGGGTCGGCCAGAGTGGCCGGCATGACCAGCGTGCCATCCGAGTCCAGCTCGGCCTGCGCCATCAGCAGGTAAACAGTGGTTTGCAGGCGGGCGTAATGCTGCGCCAAAACGCTGTCTGCGTGGGCTTTTTGAACCACCCAACCGGCGCTGGCCAGAAAGGCCAGTAGCACCGAAGCCGCCGCCCAGACCAGGCGTGCGCGGATGGAACCCGAAGCGCTCATGCCAAAACCCATCGGTAGCCGCGCCCGCGCACCGTTTCGATGGGGTTGAGCGTGCCGCCGGGGTCCACTTTGCGTCGCAGTCGCCCGATCAGGACTTCCAGCACGTTGCTGTCGCGGTCTTCGTCGTGCGGGTACAGGTAATCAGCGAGTTCCTGCTTGCTAACGATGCGCTGGCGCTGGCGGATCAGCATTTCAAGCAATCGGTACTCAAAAGTGGTGAGCTCCAGCGTTTGCCCTTGCAGCGCAACCTGTTGTGCTGTCAGGTCAATGCAGAGCGGCCCCAACTGCAGGGATTCTGACGTTGACTGCAAGGCGCGGCGCAGCAGCGCCTTGATGCGCGCGGCCAGCTCGGGGTAGTCAAAGGGCTTGACCAGGTAATCATCGGCACCCGCTTCGAGCCCGGTTACCTTGTCTTGCCAACTGCCGCGTGCGGTCAGGATCAGGATGGGCAAGGTGCTGCCCTGCGCGCGCAAGCCTTGTATGACTTGCAAACCACTGAGCTTGGGCAGACCGAGATCGACAATGGCCAGGTCCAGCGGGTACTCGCGCGCCTGAAACAAGCCTTCTTCTCCGTCGGCCGCCAGATCGACCCGATAACCGTCAGCTTGCAGTTGGCGCTCCAGTGTCAGGCGCAGCACCGTGTCGTCTTCAATCAACAGCAGGCGCATGGGGTGTGTGGTGTCAGCGAGCCTGCCCGCTGGCTGTGTCGATCCACAGCACCTTGACCTCGCCCTGGGGGGTGAGCAATTTCACGCGCCAGAAAGTCTGCCCGTCGCGTTGGATGCGTTCAATCGATAACACCCGCCCGCCGGTGGCCTGGCTGGCGATGGCGGCTGCCTGGTCACGGCTTACATTGGCCCATGCGGGGGTGTTCCACGCCATCAATAGCGCCAACAGGCAGGACAGGACATGTTTCATGGCAGTGAATCGGTATACCTTGACGGGCAACAATGTTACCCGGCTTACTGCTCGATCGGGTCTACCGAAACCCGTACCGTCAATTGGTTGCCCGGATGGTTGCGGGTGATGGTGGTGTATTGCTGACCACGGTATTCGTACGCAACGCGGTAGCCGGTGATGCGCGACTGCGATTCATAAACGGTCTGGCAGCGTTGCACCTGGCGCTGCGTCACCTCGACCGCACGTTCTTCAAAGCGATCGTCGCGGTAGCCGTTCTGGTGTTGGTCGCCGACCATGGCACCGAGTATCACACCCAGCGCGGTTGCTGCGTCTTTGCCCGTGCCAGCGCCAAACTGGTGGCCGATGACGCCACCGGCCAGTCCACCGACGATGGCGCCGCCGTAGTTGCGATCACGTCGCTCGCCACCACTGCGGCGCACCGGCTCTTCGACCCAGTGGCTACTGCACTGCTGGCGCGGCACGCTGATGTTTTCAAGCACAGGTTCAGCACTGCGCACGCGGGCGTTGTCGGTATAGCTTTCGGCGTGGACGCTGCCCAGGGCGGCGGCGACCAGGCTGGCAACGATGATCTTCTTCATGGCACTCTCCTATGAGGTTTGGGATGGAGTGCAGTGTGAGCCGACGGGGCTGAACCGTCGCTGAACGAAACGCAAATTTCTGACAGGTGCAGATGCGCTATTTTTTGAGGGTCGCGTTGGCGGCCAGTTGACGGCACTCGGACACCAGCGAGGCAAGCCACGGCGCTCGACTGTTGTCGGGGTCCAGCGCCATTACTTGCTCCAGCAAGCCTACCGCTTGTCCAAAGCGTCGCTGGTGCTTGGCGATCAGAGCCAGGCCCATCCGGGCATAGACGTCCGGGCCAATGTCCAGCGCCCGCTGGTAGTGTGTTTGCGCTTCATCCAGTCGGCCCAATTGGCGCAGTGCGTCGCCCGCGCGCGTGAGCACAATCTTGTTGTCAGGTTGTTGCGCCAGGATAGCGTTCCAGCACGCCAGCGACGGGGTTGCCTGGTGCAGTCCACGGTAACTGTCGGCCAGACCGAACAGACCGTAAAAGTTGCTGCCGTCTTGCGACAAGACGCGCTGGAAGTAAGGAATGGCGATCTCAAATTGGTTCAACTTGCGATAGCAATTGCCCAGGTTGGTAAGCAGGCGCAGGTCAGTGTGACCGGGTTGAACCTGGTCGGCAAGAATCCAGCGTAACAGCGCTTTGGGGTAGTCTTTGAGCTCGTAGTGCAAGTAGCCCAAACCGATCAACGCGTACACATGTTGTGGGTCTAATGTCAGTGCCCGCTGGTACATTTCCAGGGCATGCTCAAAACGCCGTGATTTGCGGTAAGCGTCGGCCATGCGCGTCAGTACAGACAGGTCTTTTTCGTCTAGTGACAGGCACTTTTTCCACACCTCCAGCGCCTGGGGCAGGCGTCCACCTGCCCGGTAGCAGTCGGCCAGGCCGATGAGTGCAAACCGGTTGTAGGGCGCAGTCGCCAGACATTGCTGATAAAAGTGTTCAGCACCTGTCAAATCGCCACGCTTGCGAGCGATGCGCGCCAACCCAATCCATGCAAAGCTATTGGTGGTTTCGAGTTCCAGAATTTCAAGATAAGCCTGTTCCGCTTTGTCCACATCCCCTTGCTTGAGCAATTGGTTGCCCTTGTGCGACAAATGTGCCAGTAAGTTGCCTCCGTCCACCGTTGCAAACTGTGATACGGTGGCAGGCGGTCGGTGGTGAGCCGACTTGTTCATGCAACGGGTGGATCGGTGATCGCCACGGCGCAGATGCGGTCCTTTGACATGGAATTCAGGATTGACCCAGCCTCATGAAATCGTCGCCCTTGCCCAGTTCAAGCAAGCCCGCCTTGGCGTACATGCCCAGCTTGGCGCGGGTATCGGTAATGTCCAGGTTGCGCATGGTGAGCTGGCCAATACGGTCGGCCGGGCTAAACGGCGCGTCTTCCACCTTTTCCATGGAGAGGCGCTCGGCCGCGTAGGTCAGATTCGGGCTCTCGGTGTTCAGAATGCTGTAGTCGTTGCCACGGCGCAGCTCCAGCGCGACCGTGCCCGTGACAGCACGCGCCACCCAGCGCTGGGCGGTTTCGCGCAGCATGATGGCCTGGCTGTCAAACCAGCGGCCTTGGTACAGCAGACGGCCGAGCTTGCGGCCGTTGTCGCGGTATTGCTCGATGGTGTCTTCGTTGTGGATGCCAGTGACCAGCCGCTCATAGGCAATGAACAGCAGGGCCAGCCCGGGAGCCTCGTAAATGCCGCGGCTCTTGGCTTCGATGATTCGGTTTTCGATCTGGTCGCTCATGCCCAGCCCGTGGCGGCCACCGATGCGGTTGGCTTCGAGCATCAGCGTCACCAGGTCGGGGTAGTCCACGCCGTTCAGTGCCACCGGGCGGCCTTCTTCAAAGCGCACGCTCACTTCTTCGGCTTTCACCACACAGTCGTTGCGCCAGAACGGCACACCCATGATCGGGTTGACGATCTTGATGCCGCTGGCCAGCGATTCAAGGTCTTTGGCCTCGTGCGTGGCGCCCAGCATGTTGCTGTCGGTGCTGTAGGCCTTTTCGGCGCTCATCTTGTAGCCAAAGCCATTGGCGGTCATGAAGGCGCTCATTTCGGCGCGCCCGCCCAGCTCGTCGATAAAGGCCTGGTCCAACCAGGGTTTGTAGATTTTGAGCGCCGGGTTGGTGAGCAGACCGTAGCGGTAAAAACGCTCGATGTCGTTGCCCTTGAAGGTGCTGCCGTCGCCCCAGATGTTGACGTCGTCCTGCTTCATGGCCGCCACCAGCATGGTTCCGGTCACGGCACGGCCAATCGGCGTGGTGTTGAAGTAGGTCACGCCTGCGGTGCTGATGTGGAACGCGCCGGCCTGTAGCGCGGCCAGGCCTTCGGCGGCAAGCTGTGGTCGGCAGTCCACCAGCCGCGCTTTTTCAGCACCGTATTCCAACGCTTTTTTGGGGATGTCGTCGTAATTGGACTCGTCGGGCTGGCCCAGGTTGGCAGTGTAGGCAAACGGCACAGCGCCTTTCTGGCGCATCCACAAGAGCGCGGCGCTGGTGTCGAGACCGCCTGAAAACGCGATGCCGACCTTCTGGCCAACGGGGATGTTCTGCAAAATCGTATGAGACATAAAAATGACCTCTAGCCCTTATGGAACAATAGAAAGTAGCTATAAAAAAGTAAATATCAACCGAAGTGGCAGATGTAGTGGTAGGGCTCGGTCACGCGGATGTCGAAGCTGGAGTTGGCGGGAATACTGAACTGCTCGCCGGGTTTGGAGGTCAGCCAGGCGTCGCTGCCCGCGAGTTTGTAATCGCAGCGACCGGCCACGCATTCCATGGTTTCGGGCGCGCCGGTGTTGAAAGTCAAAGTGGTGGGCAACACCACGCCCACCGATTTTTTGCTGCCATCGGCCAGCGTCAGCTGATGACTGACGCATTTGCCGTCAAAGAAAACGCTGGCGGTTGTGGCGACGGTGACGCCGCTGAGTTGGGTGGTTGTCATGTTGAAAATCGTAGGCGACGTAGAAAAGCGCCGATTTTAGGGGAGTGAGCGCTTGGCTCAGGTTGAGCTTGCCAAGGCGACTAGCGGGGCAGGGGTTGTGGGCGGCTGATAATTTCTGGTACTCCAGCATGAGCAAGCTGCCCACAGCCCCTGCCTTGCGGGTTCATGGCGAGTTGACTGCGCAGCTCAGAGACTCAAACACCACCGCATCAAACCCCACTGTGACGCGCTGGTTGCCCCACACGACCACGGGCCGCTTGATCACGCTTGGCTGGGCCAGCATCAGCGCAGTGGCCGATGCGTCGTCTACTACAGAGGCGCGGTTGGCTTCGTCGAGTTTGCGCCAGGTCGTCCCCTTGCGGTTGACCAGCGTCTGCCAGCCCACCGCCGCCAGCCAGCGTGGCAATTGGTCGGCGGGAACGCCTTGTTTTTTGAAGTCGTGAAAGGTGTAGTTGACGCCGTGGTCTGTGAGCCAGGTGCGCGCCTCTTTGACCGTTTCGCAGTTGGGAATGCCGTACAGTGTGACCATTGTTGTGTTGTTCAAGGAGTGGAAGATGCCTCAAGCCAGAGCTGAACTGTACCCGCCCATTGAGCCGTTTCAAACCGGTCTGCTAGATACCGGTGACTGGGCGACAATCTGAAGCATCATGAAAACACTTGACGACTGGCTTGCACATTGCGAGCAACTTCACCCCGTTTCCATCGACCTGACGCTGGAGCGTGTGCGCGCGGTGGCGCAGCGCCTGCAGATCGGGTTTGACTGCCCGGTGATTCTGGTGGCGGGCACCAATGGCAAGGGCTCCACCTGCGTCATGCTCGAAGCCATACTGCTGCAGGCGGGCTACAAGACCGGGGTCTATACGTCGCCGCACCTGGTGCATTTTCAGGAGCGCCTGCGGCTCTCCGGTGAACCCGCAGATGATGCTGAATTGATAGCAGCTTTCGTAGATGTTGAAAGGGCCAGATGCCAAAATGATGATGTCGTTTCGCTGACCTTTTTTGAGTTCACCACCTTGGCTATCTTGCAGGTGATGCGTCAGCACGCGCCAGATGTGGTAGTGCTCGAAGTGGGGCTGGGTGGGCGGCTGGATGCCGTCAACATCATTGAGCCCGACTGCGCCATCATCACCAGTGTCGATCTGGACCACATGGCGTTGTTGGGGGGCGACCGCGAAGCCATCGGCTATGAAAAAGCCGGCATCATGCGCACCGGCAAGCCGGTGGTGGTGAGTGACCCGATGCCGCCCAAGAGTGTGATCGATCGTGCGCGTGAGGTAGGGGCCGAGCTGTGGCAGGTGGGGGTGGATTTCAACGTGGCGGGTGACAAACTCCAGTGGGGCTGGGCTGGGCGTGGCAGGCGCTACAGCGGGCTGGCGTACCCATCACTGCGTGGTGCCAACCAGTTGGTCAACGCTGGCGGCGTGCTGGCGGCGCTGACCGCGCTGCGTGATCGCTTGCCGATCACGGCGCAAGCGGTGCGCGTGGGGTTTTCGTCGGTGGACTTGCCTGGGCGTTTTCAGATTGTGCCGGGCCAGCCGACGCTGGTGCTAGACGTGGCGCACAACCCGCACGCGGTGGCCGCACTGACGGCCAACCTGGACGCGATGGGGTTTTTCCCGACCACGCACGCGGTGTTTGGTGCCATGGCCGACAAGGATATACCCGCCATGATCCGGCGCATTCAGCCGCTGATCGACAAGTGGTACTTTACCGATTTGCCGACACCGCGCGCCGCCCAGGCCGGGCATCTACAGCAGTTGTGGCTGGAGCAGAACCAGCGCGCTGACGTGACATCGGCGCTTTACGCCGACCCTGAAGCAGCGCTGCAAACCGCGCTGGCCGGCGCAGACCCCGCTGATAGAATCGTTGTGTTTGGTTCGTTTTACACCGTGGGCGGTGTGTTGCAGGGCGGCGTGCCCCGCCTCTCGGCCAAGCATCTTTCGCCATCCTGATTGTTTGGCTTGTTGTTTCCCCCAACGTTGATTCGCATGGCATTTTTCAAGTTTCGTAACAAGGACCGTGCAGCCAAGCAAAGCGCCCAGGTGAGCGCTCCGGTGCAAAGCTTAGAGGAACTGCGCCGCCTTGCCAAGTACCGGCTGGTGGGCGCAGCAGTGCTGGTGTTGATTGGCGTGGTTGGTCTGCCGTTGCTGCTGGATCGGCAACCACGCCCGATTCCGGTCAACACACCGATCGATATACCGGACCGCGACAAGGTGTTGCCGCTGGTTTTGCCCACGCCGGTCGTCAAGCCAGCCCCGGTTGCAACGCCTGTACCCACAGCGTCCAAGCCGTTGGCAGCACCAGCGCCCACGGCGGCCAAGGAAGCGGCCAAGGAACCCGTAGCCGTTCAGAGCAAAGTGCAACCGGTCGCTGTGGCGCCTGTGGTGTCGGCCAGCGCCAACCTGCCACCAACCAAAGCAGAGGTTTCCAGCCGGGCGCAGGCTATTCTGGAAGCCCGCAGTGAACCCGCCAAGCAGGCAGTGACTTCGGCTGCGCCTGTCAAGCCGGTGTCTGAAGCCGCCGCTGGGCAGCGTTTTATCGTGCAAGTGGGTGCTTTTGCCGACAATGCCCGCGCGCATGAGGTGCGGCTCAAGCTGGAGAAAGCCGGTTTGAAGACTTACGCGCAGGTGGCAGAGACCAAAGACGGCAAGCGCATTCGGGTGCGTGTGGGGCCTTTTACGTCCAAAGCGGAAGCTGATCGCGTGGCTGCCAAGATCAAAAAGCTGGATTTGCCTGTCGCTTTGCTTTTGCTTTGATAGCACGTTCTGCCTGCCATGCCTGCCCTGGACTGGATTTTTGCTGCGGTGCTGTTGCTGTCGATGGTGCTTGGCGGTTGGCGTGGACTGGTGGTTGAGGTGCTGTCGCTGGCCAATTGGGCAGCCGCTTTTTTTGCCGCACAGTGGCTGGCGCTGGACCTGTCGCGCTACTTGCCCATGAGCGGCGCCAGTGAGACGATGCGTTATGCCGCAGGTTTTGTGCTGGTGTTTGTTGCTGCGGCGGTGGCGGGTGGATTGCTGATTGTGTTGATTCGTAAACTGACCGAAGCGGTGGGGCTGCGGCCGATCGACCGCGTGCTGGGGCTGGTGTTTGGCGCAGCGCGTGGCGTGTTGCTGCTGTTGGTGGCAACGCTGTTGGTCACCATGACGCCGCTGCGCGACAGCCAGAGCTGGAAGGAATCCACCGGCGCTGGCTTGTGTACCGCAGTCATTGCCGGGCTCAAGCCGGTGTTGCCGCAAAGTGTGGGGCGTTACCTGCGCACCTGATATTGTTTTGATTCACTAGGACGTCTATGTGTGGAATAGTGGGAGTGGTCAGCCGCTCACCGGTCAATCAGCTGATTTACGACGCGCTGCTGTTGCTACAGCACCGTGGTCAGGATGCGGCGGGCATTGTGACGCAGCAAGAGCGCAAGTTTTTCATGCACAAGGCCAAGGGCATGGTGCGTGACGTGTTTCGCACGCGCAACATGCGGTCCTTGCCCGGAAACTGCGGTCTGGGTCAGGTGCGCTACCCCACGGCAGGCAACGCCTTCAGTGAAGAAGAGGCGCAGCCGTTTTATGTGAATGCGCCGTTTGGCATTGTGCTGGTACACAACGGCAACCTGACCAACGCGGCCGCCCTCAAGGTAGAGCTGTTCAACGCCAACCACCGGCACATCAATACCGAAAGCGACTCCGAGGTATTGCTCAACGTGTTGGCGCACGAGATTGAGGCCATCACGCGCGGCTTGCCCTTGACACCGCATGACGTGTTTGCCGCCGTGCGCAAGGTGCACCGCCGAGTGCGGGGTTCTTACGCGGTGATTGCGCTGATTGCCGGGCACGGCGTGCTGGCGTTTCGCGATCCGCACGGCATTCGCCCGCTGTGCCTGGGCCGGGGTGGGGATACCTGGATGCTGGCCAGTGAATCGGTGGCACTGGAGGGTACGTCGCATCGCTTTGAGCGCGATGTAGCCCCGGGTGAGGCGGTGTTCATTGATCTGGAGGGCCAACTTTACGCAGAGCAATGTGCCGATGCGCCGGTGTTGAATCCCTGCATTTTTGAGTTTGTCTATCTGGCTCGGCCCGATTCCGTGCTGGACGGCATTTCGGTCTACCAGGCGCGCCTGAATTTGGGTGAGTCGCTGGCCAAACGGGTCATTTCCACCGTGCCACCGAATGAGATTGACGTGGTGATTCCGATCCCGGAATCAAGCCGCCCGAGCGCCGCGCAAATGGCGCAGTTGCTGGGCTTGCCGTACCGCGAGGGTTTTGTGAAAAACCGCTACGTGGGTCGCACCTTCATCATGCCCGGGCAGTCGATGCGCAAGCAGTCGGTGCGTCAGAAGCTTAACGTGATTGCCAGTGAGTTCAAGGGGCGCAATGTGCTGTTGGTGGACGACTCGATCGTGCGCGGCACCACCAGCCGGGAGATTGTGCAGATGGCACGCGACGCGGGCGCCAACAAGGTGTACATGGCCAGCGCGGCGCCGCCGGTGCGCTTTCCCAATGTGTATGGCATCGACATGCCGACGCCGCAAGAGCTGGTGGCGCACAACCGCACGATTGAAGAGATTCGGCAAATCATCGGTTGCGACGCATTGATTTACCAGGATGTCGATGCCATGAAGAAGGCCATCGGCTCGCTCAACCCGGCCATCAAGGGGTTTGATGCGTCGTGTTTTGATGGCATTTATGTCACCGGCGATGTGACGGTGGAAGACATTGTGCGACTGAATGCGCACCGCATTGCGCGTGACGAATCGCAAGAAGATACCTCGCGGCTGGCGCTACCCAATTCGCAGGAGGTGGCATGACCTTGCCAGATCAACTGCACCCCGATACGTTGGCGGTGCGCACAGGCGTTGCGCGCAGCCAATACGGTGAAAACTCCGAGGCGCTGTACCTGACCAGCAGTTTTGTGCAGCCCGACGCCGAGACGGCGCGCAAGCGCTTTGCACTTGAAGAAGAGGGTTACACCTATACCCGTGTCAGCAATCCCACGGTGGCCGGGATGGAGCGGCGTCTGGCGGCGCTGGAAGGCACCGAGGCGACCATTGCCACGGCCAGTGGCATGGCAGCCGTGTTGCTGCTGGGCATGGGGGTGCTGCGCGCGGGTGACCATGTGGTGTGCTCGCAGTCGGTGTTCGGCTCCACGCTGCGCCTGTTTGCGGGTGAATTTGCAAAGTTCGGTGTCGAGGCCACGTTTGTGTCTCAGACCGACGTGACGCAGTGGCGCGCTGCGCTGCGGCCCACCACCAAGTTGCTGTTTGCCGAAACGCCCACCAATCCGCTGACGGATATATGCGATGTTGCCGCGCTCGCGGCCGTCGCGCATGAGGGTGGCGCGCTGCTGGCGGTGGACAACTGTTTTTGCTCGCCAGCGCTGCAGCGCCCGGTCGAATGGGGTGCTGACTTTGTCATCCACTCGGGCACCAAATATCTGGACGGGCAGGGCCGTGTGGTGGCGGGCGCGATTTGTTGCTCAGAAAAGTACGTCAACGACGTGTTCTGGCCCATCAATCGCACCGCTGGCATGGTGTTGTCGCCGTTCAACGCGTGGGTCGTCACCAAAGGCATGGAAACCTTGTCATTGCGCATGCAGGCGCAAAGCGCCAACGCGCTGGCGCTGGCGCGTTGGTTGCAAGAACAACCGCAGGTGGCGCGGGTGTATTACCCCGGTTTGCCGACCCATCCGCAACACGAACTGGCCATGCGGCAGCAAAGCGGTCTGGGCGGGGCTGTGGTGTCGTTTGACGTGCGAGCAGACGACGCTGTGCAGGCGCGCAAGCTGGCTTTCCATGTGATCGACAGCACACGGGTGTGTTCCATCACCACCAACCTGGGCGATACCAAGACGACCATCGCGCACCCGGCAACCACCTCGCATGGCCGCCTGACCGAAGACCAGCGCCAGGCTGCGGGCATTGGCCAGGGCCTGATCCGCATGGCGGTCGGGCTGGACCACATCGATGACCTGAAGGCTGACTTGTTGCGCGGCCTGCAAACCTTGACAAACTCACAATGACATCCAAAACACGCACTCGCTTTGCACCGTCGCCCACGGGCTTTATCCATCTGGGCAATATCCGTTCAGCCCTGTACCCGTGGGCGTTTGCCCGCTCTACCGGGGGCGACTTCATTTTGCGCATTGAAGACACGGATCTGGAACGCTCCACCCAGGCTTCGGTGGACGTGATCATCGAGGGCATGGCCTGGCTGGGCCTCGATCACGACGAGGGCCCGTTTTACCAGATGCAGCGTATGGATCGCTACAAGGCGGTGTTGGCTGATTTGGTGGCTACAGGTCATGTGTACCCCTGCTACATGAGCATAGCTGAGCTTGATGCGCTGCGCGAGCGACAGACCGCCGCCAAGGAAAAGCCGCGTTACGACGGCACCTGGCGTCCCGAGCCGGGCAAGGTGTTGCCCCCCATTCCTGAAGGCGTGAGGCCGGTATTGCGCTTCAAGAACCCGAAGGATGGCGCGGTGGTGTGGGACGACAAGGTCAAAGGTCGCATCGAAATCAGCAACGACGAGCTTGACGACCTGGTGATCGCGCGACCCGACGGTACCCCCACCTACAACTTTTGTGTGGTGGTGGACGACATGGACATGGGTATCACCCACGTGATTCGGGGTGACGACCACGTCAACAACACACCGCGCCAGATCAACATCTTCAAGGCACTGGGCAAGGAGCCCCCGGTATACGCGCATTTGCCCACCGTGCTCAACGAGCAGGGTGAAAAAATGAGCAAACGCAATGGCGCCAAGGCGGTCACGCAATACCGCGAAGAAGGCTATCTGCCCGACGCCATGGTCAACTACCTGGCGCGGCTGGGTTGGAGCCATGGGGATGACGAGATTTTCAGTCGCCAACAGTTCATTGAGTGGTTCAACCTAGACCACCTGGGCAAGAGCGCAGCGCAGTTCGATGAGGCCAAGCTGCGCTGGGTGAATGCGCAGCACATCAAGATCACACCGAACGATGTGCTGGTGCCACTGGTGCAAGACCAGATGCAGAAGCGGGGCATTGCCGCAGATGACCGGCTGACTGGTATCTGTGCATTGTTCAAGGATCGTTGCGACACCACGGTTGCGATGGCGGATTGGGCCGCTGTGTTTTATGCCGCGCAAGTGCATCCCGCGCAGGCTGATCTGGACCAGCACGTCACGCCCGCGGTGCAACCCGCGCTGGCGATGTTGGCGGATCGGCTACAGAAATGCGATTGGGACAAAGCTGAGATTGCGGCACAGATCAAGGAGGTGCTTAAGAGTTGTGGACTGAAAATGCCGCAACTGGCGATGCCGGTGCGGGTGCTGGTCGCAGGCACAGCTCATACCCCGTCGCTGGACGCCGTACTGGCGTTGATGGACCGAGAAAAAGTTGTCGCTCGGCTGGGCGCTGTCTGAATTCACGCTATACTATCGGGCTTGGAAATGAGCGGCTGTCTTTATAGATAGCTGCAAGTGGTTCGGGGGTATAGCTCAGCTGGGAGAGCGCTTGCATGGCATGCAAGAGGTCAGCGGTTCGATCCCGCTTACCTCCACCAAAGTTTTCAAGGTTGACGCAAGTCACTAGGTTTTGACCCCATCGTCTAGAGGCCTAGGACATCACCCTTTCACGGTGAGTACCGGGGTTCGAATCCCCGTGGGGTCGCCAAGTTATCGTAAGATAGCAAGGTGCAAGTTGTTAACGGGTTGCTGTCAAAGGCAATTGACTTGGGCTCGCAAGAGTCAGACGTTAGCTACCAGGAGTGGTAGTTCAGTTGGTTAGAATACCGGCCTGTCACGCCGGGGGTCGCGGGTTCGAGTCCCGTCCGCTCCGCCAAATACAAAGGCTTTCTGCTATGCATTTAGCAGAAAGCCTTTTTTTCGGGCCATTGAAATCAAAAAATGGCCGCCTCCCGGGCAGACCTTTTGTTGATGAACGTCGATGTGGTGTTCGGACGGCGCACCAAAAGTGACTGTCTTGGTTGACGGAAACTGAAATAATGGGGTGGGAAGGTAGGCTGATGACAGTAGAAAAACTGTCGCTCAATACAGCTATTATTGGTGCCCAGGAAGGGACTCGAACCCCCACGAAGTTACTCGCTAGTACCTGAAACTAGTGCGTCTACCAATTCCGCCACCTGGGCATTTCAGGAAAGAAAGGCATTGTATCAAAAATATAAGACATTCCAGCGCATTGCTGGACGAAGTTGAGGGTGTTGTGATGGGGCATCGTGACGGACACGGGTTCGTGGTTCGTGACGACGGCGAGGCCGATATTTATCTGCCACCCAACGAAATGCGCGCGGTGCTGCACAAGGACCGCGTCAAGGCGCGCGTCGTACGCAGTGACCGCAAGGGGCGCCCAGAGGGTCGCGTGGTGGAAATCATTGAACGCAGCAGCCAGGTCATCATTGGCCGCTTGTTGCACGAAAGCGGTATCTGGATTGTGGCGCCCGAGGATAAGCGCTACGGGCAGGATGTGATGATTCCGAAGGCGGCTACGGGGTTGGCGCAAGCCGGGCAAGTGGTGGTTGTCGAACTCACCGAACCCCCTGCGCTTTTTGGGCAACCTGTTGGGCGTATCAAAGAGGTGTTGGGCGATATTGATGATCCGGGTATGGAAATCGAGATCGCAGTGCGCAAATACAGCGTGCCGCACGAATTCTCTGAAGCTTGTACGGCGCAGGCGCGTGCGTTGCCAGACAAAGTACAACCGCTTGACAAGGTCCAGCGGGTTGACCTGACCGACATCCCATTGGTGACGATCGACGGTGAAGACGCGCGCGATTTTGACGACGCCGTTTATTGCGAACCCAACCGTATCGGCAAAGGGCGCTCTGCGGCTTCGGGTTGGCGGCTGTTGGTGGCCATTGCGGATGTGAGCCACTATGTTGAAAACGGCTCCGCCATCGACATTGACGCGTACGAACGTGCCACCAGCGTTTACTTTCCGCGCCGCGTCATACCGATGCTGCCTGAAAAACTTTCCAACGGTCTGTGTTCATTGAACCCCGAGGTTGAGCGGCTGTGCATGGTGTGTGACATGGTCGTGACCGAAGACGGCGAGGTGTCGGCGTACCAGTTTTACCCTGCGGTGATGTTCAGTCATGCCCGGTTTACCTACACCGAGGTGGCGGCTATTCTTGCAAATACGCGTGGCCCGGAAGCCATGCGGCGCCAAGCACGTATCAATGATCTGATTAATTTGCATGACGTGTATCACGCTTTGCTGAAGTCGCGCCAGCGCCGTGGCGCGGTCGACTTTGAAACCGTTGAAACGCAAATTGTGTGCGATGAGGCTGGCCACATTGAAAAAATAGTGCCGCGCACCCGCAATGACGCGCACAAACTGATCGAGGAAGCCATGCTTGCGGCCAACGTGTGCAGCGCCGACTTTATCGCGCAAGGCAAGCACGCGGGCTTGTACCGGGTGCACGAAGGGCCACCTCCGGAAAAAGTTGAAATTCTGCGCAATTACCTCAAAGTCATGGGCGTTGGCATGACGGTGAGTGACGAACCTTCCCCGGGCGAGTTCCAGGCCATTGCCAATGCCACCAAAGACCGCCCCGACGCGGCACAAATCCATTCGATGTTGTTGCGTTCGATGCAGCAGGCCATCTACACACCCATCAACAGCGGGCATTTTGGCTTGGCCTTTGACGCCTACACGCACTTCACCAGTCCGATCCGGCGTTACCCCGATTTGCTGGTGCATCGTGTCATCAAAGCCATCCTGGCCAAGGGCAAGTACCAGCTTCCCGTGCTGCCAACACCGGGCGAGGCGCACGCCAAGTTGAGCAAGCGACTCGAAAAAAATCTGGCTTCACGGGTGCGCGCGCCCGAGCAAAAGCCGCGCAAGCTCAACGCAGAAATGCAGGCGTGGCAGGCGGCTGGACTGCACTGCAGTGCCAACGAGCGTCGTGCGGATGAGGCCAGCCGTGATGTGGAAGCCTGGCTCAAGTGCAAGTACATGCGCGAGCATCTGGGTGAGGAATACGCCGGTGTCGTCAGTTCGGTCACCAGTTTTGGCTTGTTTGTCACGCTCGACGCGATGTATGTCGAGGGCCTGGTGCACATTACCGAACTGGGTGGGGAATATTTCCGGTTTGACGAGGTTCGCCAGGAGCTGCGTGGCGAGCGCACCGGCATTCGGTATGCGCTGGGCTCGCGGGTACGCGTGCAGGTCAGCCGTGTTGATCTGGATGGCAGACGCATTGATTTTCGGCTGGTAGGTGAAAGCGCAGGTACGAGCGTTTCCGGGGCCAAGGAAAGTGGTCGCGGCGCAGGTGTTGTTTTTGAAAACGATGCTGAACCGCTTTTTGCTGCGCCGCCTGCGCGAAGGAAGTCCAGTGCGGCCAAGCGTTCTTCAGGCACGACAGCGCGCGGATCGGCAGCAACGCCACGCGCGACACCTGCCAAGGGCAAGGATGGCGGGCGACAATCCAGAAGAAGGCCGTGACAGACGAACGAAAGGATGTCGTTGATGACAGCAAACGTGCCTGACAAGGTGGCCATTGTGACGGGGGCTGGAACGGGTATTGGCAGGGCGGTCGCACTGGCCCTGCTTGGGGGTGGTTATTGCGTGGTGCTGGCCGGTCGGCGTGCAGACGTTTTGAACGCTGTGGCAGCGCAGGTTGCAGTACCAGAGCGCGTTCTGGTGGTACCTACAGATGTCTCCCAGGAGGCGTCGGTGGTTGCGCTGTTTGACGCCGCGCTGGAACGGTTTGGCCGGGTGGATGTGTTGTTCAACAACGCTGGTACGGGAGCGCCTGCCGTCCCCCTGGAAGATCTGTCGCTGGCACAGTGGCAAAGCGTCATCGATGTCAATCTGACCGGCATGTTTTTGTGTCTGCGTCAGGCGTTTCGTGTCATGAAAGCGCAACTTCCGTGTGGTGGGCGCATCATCAATAACGGTTCGATTTCTGCCACGGCACCACGCCCGAACTCCATCGCCTACACCGCCACCAAGCACGCAGTGACGGGGTTGACCAAAACCGCCGCGCTGGATGGTCGCAAGTACGACATCGCCGTAGGTCAGATCGACATCGGCAACGCTGCCACCGACATGACGCAGCGTATGGCCACGGGTGTGCTACAGGCCAACGGCGAGACGGCTGCTGAGCCGTTGATGGACGTATCGATCGTTGGTGAGTCGGTGCTTTACATGGCCAATTTGCCGTTGGCGGCCAATGTGCTGCACCACACCGTGATGGCGACCAAGATGCCGTTTGTCGGCCGCGGCTAGCGGAAACCGCAAATGGCTTGTGCAAGTGCGCTGGCAGTCAGCGACTTGCCGTCAGGCCATTGATCCGCTAACAGGCCGTGCTGGTAAACAGCGTTGCAGGCGGCTTCATAAGGTCGCGCGCCCAGCGCCAGCGCTGCGCCCACCATGCCAGCCAGCACGTCACCACTGCCAGCTGTTGCGAGCCGGGCGTTGCCTGTGTTGTTGACGACCGACGTTTCACCAAGAGCGCAGGTGATCGTTCCCGAACCCTTGAGGACGACCGTGCAGGCAAATTGCTCGCTCAGGGTTTTTGCCGCTTGCAATCGATGGGCCTGCACTTGTTGCGTTGTCCATCCCAACAGGCGCGCGGCCTCCAGCGGATGAGGTGTCAACACGGTGGACAGGTGTTGCTTGTTGCGCGTGATCAGAAGCGATTGCATGGCATCGTCAGATGCTATTGAATTTATTGCATCTGCATCAATCACGACAGGAGCTGGAGATTTAAAAACACGACTGATCAGCGAGGTGGACAGTTGGCCTCCCCCACAACCAAACACAGTCGTCATGCGCTCCAGGTCAAGCGATTCCAGCTCTCTGAACATGATCTCTGGTTGTTCTGTATCCACCGACAGTACCTTGGGTGCCAACAAGCCAACAAACACACGGCCACATCCAGCGTGCAAAGCTGCTGTGGCTGCAAGCAGTGCGGCGCCAGTCATGCCCACGGCACCACCCACCACCGCTACGTCGCCATAGCTGCCCTTGTGGGAGGCGTGCGGTCGCGCTGGCCAAATTGGTCTGGCTGGCAGGCGCGCTGTAGGTGTGATGCCTTCTATCTGGTCGGGGTTGACACCCAGCGACTCCAGCCAGACGGCGCCGGCAGCGTCGCGGCCGCCGGCAGTGAAGAGGCCGGGTTTGAGTGTCAATAAACTCAGTGTGTGGTGGGCGTGCACTTGCAATGCGCTGCCCTGTCCGGTGTCAGCGTCCAAACCACTGGGTATATCGACAGACAGGCGTGTGGTATTGCATGCATTGATCGCGAGAATGGCATCAGCCAGGGGGCCTGCCGGTTCGCGCCGGGACGCGCCGATGCCTAGCAGGGCGTCGATGCACAGATCAGCTTGCTCTGGCGGCCCGGATTGAAATTTCACCTTCGCTTGTTGCAGGCGATCGAAGGCCATAGCTGCATCAACTGGGCACTGATCGCGTTGCCCTAACCAGGTCACCCACGGTGATTTGCCAAAGCGGTACAGCTGTAGCGCGGCTTCCAGACCATCACCGCCGTTGTTGCCAGGGCCGCACGCAACCCAGACGTGGCGCGCGTGCGGCGCAACCGCCAGCGCCAGTCTGGCCACGGCCAGACCCGCGCGTTGCATCAAAGTGTTGGGTGGCAATTGATCGCGAACCCGTTGTTCAACGCAGCGCGTTTGCGCTACATCAAACAGCGGATGCGTTTTGCCCGGCGTTACCCTTTGCACAGGTTAAAACTCAAAAACCTCACCTTCACGCGCGAGTCGATAGACAGGGTCGCCCACCTGGTGTGGGTGGTCTTTCAAAACCTGTTGAAAAGCTGCTTCCAGTGCGTCGTCAGAACGCGTGGGTTCATGATGCGTGCAAAACAAGTTTTTTGCACCTGCCTGCTTGGCATACTGAATGCTGGAGTGAAAGGTTCCATGCCCCCAGCCGCGTTTGCTCTCGTATTCGGCCGTGGTGTAGGAACTGTCGGCGATCAGTACATCCACGCCCGCCATGGCGCCCAACAATTCGTTGGCCTTGGCATCAATAAAGGTTTGGTACTGAGGGTATTCCGGATCACTTGGCTCGTAAATATTTTGCGGTGGCTCATGGTCTCCGGTGAAAAACATCGACCTGCCACAAGACTCGATGCGGTAACCAAAATCGGTCACAGGATGGTTCATCATAAAGGGTGTGATGGTGGCCGATCCGATCTGAAAACTCTCGTTCGGAGTCAACGTGACATATTCAATACGCGCTTTCATTTCTGCCTCGCGCACCGGAAAATAGCTGTATTGCAATTGCACCGACATGACCTGTTCCACGCCCTTGCCCGAGATGGGGTCGAAAGCACCATGCAAGCGCAAGGTGTTGCCGGGAATGAAGTTGGGTATAAAAAAAGGCAAGCCCTGAATGTGATCCCAGTGAGAATGGGAAATGAGGACGTTGGCGGTCAGTGGCAGTTCGCTCAGCAGCGACTGCGACAGTGGAAAAATGCCAGTGCCTGCATCCAGAATGATCAGTTCGTTGTTATCTGTACGGACTTCAATACACGTGGTGTTGCCGCCGTACCGCACCGTTGAAGGTCCAGGTGAGGCGATGGAGCCACGAACTCCCCAAAATTTGACTTTCATGATGCTCCTGCAAGAACTTGACTGACGTTATGGGGCCTGTTTACTTTTCGGATTCAGCGAACACCCGACGCGTTTTTTGAACTTGACGGGGGACATAGCCCACTTTGTGCAATGTTACAATCACGCGGCTTGACCGGGGGCCAAGGCACTCAATGTACCGGGTTGCCCTTGCCAAGTAAATCGCAAACCAGTCGCACCAAGGTGTTGACCTGTCATCCTCTTCAAAGCGATGCCTGCGTCATTACGGACTGGATTTTAGACTTAACCTTCGGAGTACTTTATGGCAGTAACCATGCGCGACATGCTGGAAGCCGGTGTCCATTTTGGCCACCAGACCCGCTTCTGGAACCCCAAGATGGCCCCCTTCATTTTTGGCCATCGCAATAAGATTCACATTGTCAACCTGGAAAAATCCTTGCCGATGTTCCAGGAAGCCGCCAAATTTGTGCGCCAAATCGCTGCCCGGCGCGGTACCGTGTTGATGGTGGGTACCAAACGCCAAGCACGCGAAACTGTTGCCTCTGAAGCACAGCGCGCGGGCGTTCCGTATGTTGATCAGCGCTGGCTCGGTGGCATGTTGACCAATTTCAAGACGGTCAAAACCTCGATCAAACGCCTGAAAGACATGAAAACCCAGCAAGAAGCTGGTCTGGACGCCATGAGCAAAAAAGAGCAGCTGATGTTCGCCCGTGAGCTGGAAAAGCTTGAAAAAGACATCGGCGGCATTCAAGATATGACTGCTTTACCTGACGCTATTTTTGTGATCGACGTTGGTTACCACAAGATTGCCATCGCCGAAGCGCGCAAGCTCGGCATTCCGCTGGTGGCGGTGGTCGACACCAACCATTCCCCCGAAGGCATCGATTACGTGATCCCTGGCAACGACGACTCGTCCAAGGCCGTCACGCTGTACGCCCGTGGTATTGCTGACGCCATCCTTGAGGGCCGAGCCAACGCGGTTGACGACGTGGTCAAGGCAGTTGCTAGCGAGAGCGCCGATGAATTCGTTGAAGTGGACGAAGCGGCGGCCTGAACACGTTGGACACCCCAACCCAGGGGGCATATTTGCCCCTTTTTTTTGATTTGATCGTTTATTAACTGAACTGGATGTGGAGATAAAAATGGCAGCAATTACCGCAAGCATGGTGGCTGAACTGCGTGGCAAGACCGACGCCCCGATGATGGAATGCAAGCGTGCACTGACCGAGGCCGAAGGTGACATGGCCAAGGCTGAGGACATCTTGCGCGTACGCTTGGGCAGCAAGGCGGGCAAAGCTTCGGCACGCATCACGGCCGAAGGTGTGGTTGCTTACCACGAAGAGAATGGCGTGGGCGCGTTGCTCGAAGTCAATTGCGAAACCGACTTTGTCACCAAGAACGACAGCTTTTTGGCGCTGGCCCAGGCGGGCGCCGTGGCAGTGGCCAAGCACAACCCGGCTGACCTGGCTGGGTTGGGTGCCTGCGCTTATGACCAAGATGGTTTTGGCCCCACCCTGGAAGACGTGCGTAAGGGCCTGATTGGCAAAATTGGTGAAAACATGACGTTCCGCCGCTTCAAGCGCATCGCCAACGGTCATGCACTGGCGCATTACCTGCACGGTACGCGCATTGGTGTGGTGGTTGAGTATGCAGGCAACGAAACAGCCGCTAAAGACGTGGCGATGCATGTGGCTGCGATGAAACCGGTGGCGCTATCCGCCGATGACGTGCCTACAGAGCTGGTGGCGCGCGAGCGCTCGGTGGCGGCGGCCAAAGCGGCTGAAGACGCTGCCACAGCAACGGCGGCGGGCAAGCCGGTTCAGTCTGCTGAGATTGTGACTAAGCGCATCGAAGGTGGCGTGCAAAAATTCCTTAAAGAGGTGTCGCTGCTGAACCAGCCGTTTGTCAAGAACGACAAGCAAAGCGTGGAGCAGATGCTCAAGGCCTCCAACACCACTGTCAAGGGCTTTACCCTGTATGTGGTTGGCGAAGGCATTGAAAAGAAGGTGGACGACTTTGCCGCAGAGGTGGCAGCACAGGTGGCTGCGGCCAAGCAGTCTGCCTGAGGCTGTATCTAACCGATCCATCATCACCCAGGAGTTTTACATGTCAACCGCACAACCGGCCTATCGGCGAATTCTGCTCAAGCTCTCGGGTGAAGCGTTGATGGGCGATGACGCCTTTGGTATCAACCGCGACACCATCGTGCGCATGGTGCATGAGGTGGTTGAAGTTACAGAGATGGGTGTCCAGGTGGCTGTTGTCATTGGTGGGGGCAATATTTTCCGTGGCGTGGCGGGGGGCTCGGTCGGCATGGATCGTGCGACCGCCGACTACATGGGGATGTTGGCCACGGTGATGAACGCGCTGGCGTTGGGTGACACCATGAACAAGGCTGGCTTGACCGCGCGTGTGATGTCCGCCATTGCCATTGAGCAGGTGGTAGAGCCCTACATCCGGCCCAAGGCATTGCAATATCTGGAAGAAGGCAAGGTGGTCATCTTTGCGGCAGGCACCGGCAATCCGTTTTTCACCACGGATACGGCGGCGGCGCTGCGCGGCTCTGAAATTGGTGCCGAGATTGTGCTCAAGGCGACCAAAGTGGACGGTGTCTATACCGCAGACCCCAAAAAAGACCCGACAGCCACACGCTACAGCAAAATCTCTTTCGATGACGCCATGGCGCAAAACCTTGGCATCATGGACGCAACCGCTTTTGCGCTGTGCCGTGACCAGCGTTTGCCGATCAAAGTGTTTTCCATCGTCAAGCACGGCGCGCTCAAGCGCGTGGTGCTGGGTGAAGACGAGGGCACGCTGGTCTATGCCTGAGCGTGCCAAAATAGCGCCGCTACTGAGACCCACCGTGAGGAAACCCTATGCCAATTGCTGACGTAAAAAAAGCAGTCGAATCCAAAATGGATCAGTCCATTGTCGCTTTTCAGCACAACCTGACCAAAATTCGTACCGGACGTGCCAATCCGGCCATTCTGGATACGGTTCATGTTGACTATTACGGTTCCATGCTGCCCATCAGCCAGGTGGCCAACGTGTCTTTGCTTGACGCGCGTACCGTGAGCGTTCAGCCGTGGGAAAAAGGCATGGGTGCGAAGATCGAAAAAGCTATTCGCGACAGCGATCTGGGATTGAACCCCTCGTCGATGGGCGACCTGATTCGCGTGCCGATGCCTGCCATGTCGGAAGAGCGCCGCAAGGAGCTCACCAAAGTGGTGCGCGCTGAGGGCGAGAGCGCCAAGATTGCGGTGCGCAGTTTGCGTCGTGATGCCAACGAGGCGGTCAAAAAGCTGGTCAAGGACAAGCAGGCATCGGAAGACGAGCAAAAGCGCTGCGAGACAGACATCCAAAAAGTCACTGACAAACACATTGCCACCATCGACCAGATGGTGGCGGCCAAAGAACAAGACATCATGGCGGTCTGACCGGCCATGCCTGATTCCAAAGTGCCGCAACACATTGCCATCGTCATGGATGGCAACGGTCGTTGGGCCAGCAAGCGCTACCTGCCGCGGATTGCAGGGCATCGGCAAGGTGTCGAGTCGCTCAAGCGCTGCGCGCGTGCCTGTGACGAACGCGGGGTGAGGGTGTTGACAGTATTTGCGTTTTCCTCTGAAAACTGGAAACGTCCGAGCGAAGAGGTTTCCGGCCTGATGGATTTGTTTGCGCTGGCGCTGTCGCGGGAAGTGCGCCAGTTGCAGGCTGACGGTGTACAGCTACGTTTTGTGGGCGATCGGGCGGGTTTGTCGGCGCGGGTGTTGCAGCACATGCAGCAGGCGCAGGATGCCACGGCGGGCAACTCACGTTTGGTGCTCAACGTCTGTTTCAATTACGGTGGTCGCTGGGACATTTTGCAAGCTGCGTCCACACTGCAAGAGCAGGGTTTGGCATTCACAGAAGAGAACCTCAGCCAGGCCATGGCAACGGCGCATGTGCCTGATCCGGATTTGGTCATTCGCACCGGAGGCGAGCAACGCATCAGCAATTTTTTGCTCTGGCAGTCGGCGTATTCCGAGTTCTTCTTTTCTGACGTGCTGTGGCCCGACTTTGACGCGGCCACGCTGGACCAGGCCATTGCCTCTTACGCGCAGCGCGAGCGCCGTTTTGGCTTGACCTCCGAGCAGGTGCAGACGGGTTCGGCCTGAGCTCGCGCGTCAAGGGCTAAGTATGCTCAAACAACGAGTCATCACTGCCTTGCTGCTGTTGGCGCTACTGCTGCCGGCGCTGTTTTATGCGCAGCCCGAGCCTTTTATGGTGCTGACGCTGTTGTTCATTGCTGCTGGTGGTTGGGAATGGGCGCGCATGAATGGTGTGCCGCAGCAGTCGGCCTGGCTTTTGGGTTTTGTCTGTGCGGCGCTGTGCGCGGTTTTCTGGATGTGGGGTGGCATCGGTCGCACCTTGGCACCTCTGTGGTTGCTGGTGGGTTCGGCGTGGGTCTTGCTCGGTGCCTGGGTGCTCTCGCGGGGGGTGGCGGCCTGGTCCAGCCATGCGCGCAGTTTGCGTCTGTTGTTGGGTTTGCTGGCCCTGTTTGCCGCCTGGGTTGCCGTTGCGCATGCGCGTTTGTTGGGCGTTCAATTCTTGTTGTCGGTGCTGGCGTTGGTTTGGATGGCCGATATTGGCGCGTACTTTGCAGGCCGAGCGCTGGGCGGTAAATTCTGCAAGCGCAAGCTGGCGGCATCGATCAGCCCAGGCAAAAGCTGGGAAGGTGTCTTGGGCGGTATGCTGGGGGTGGTGCTGCTGGCCTTTGTGTGGCGCTGGGCCGATGCCGCTGCGGGTCATGTTGCTCCCAGCATCTACACCGTGTTGTCGGCGCGCGGTGCGGGTTTCATGGTGTTGGCGTGTTTGTTTTTGTGCGCCATGAGCGTGGTGGGTGACTTGGTGGAGTCGCTCGTCAAGCGCAGCGCGGGTTTCAAGGACAGCAGCGGTTTGTTGCCGGGTCACGGTGGCGTGCTTGACCGGGTGGATGCCTTACTGCCCACGCTGCCGCTGGCCATGATGCTGGTTTCCATTTGAGGAAAGGCATGAACACACAGGTATCTGGGCGCAGACAACGCGTTGCCATTCTGGGGTCCACCGGTTCGATTGGCGTGAGCACGTTGGAGGTGATGGCACTGCACCCCGCGCGCTTTGAGGTTTTTGCGCTGGCGGCCGCTACTCAGGTGGACAAAATGCTGGCGCAGTGTGTGCAATTCAAGCCGTCGTATGCCGTCATGGCTGATCATGCAGCGGCGCGTGACCTGACCCAAAAATGTAAAGAAAATCGCCTTGTAACACAGGTAATGTCTGGACCAGAAGCTATTGAAGAAATAGCTGCTCACGGACAGGTGGATGTGGTCATGGCGGCCATTGTGGGTGCCGTGGGGCTGGCATCTTGCCTGGCTGCGGCGCGTGCGGGCAAGCGTCTGCTGCTGGCCAACAAGGAAGCGCTGGTAGTGGGAGGCGATTTTTTCTTGCGTACGGTGGCAGCGGGGGGCGCCAAGTTGCTGCCGATTGACAGCGAGCACTCGGCCGTATTCCAGTCTTTGCCAGACGACCCTGCGTGCTGGTCTGAGCAGGTGGACAAAATCATTTTGACCGCCTCAGGCGGGCCGTTTCGCCGACGTGATCCGGCTACGTTTGGGGACATTACGCCAGACCAGGCGTGCGCCCATCCCAATTGGGTCATGGGGCGCAAGATTTCGGTCGATTCCGCCACCATGATGAACAAGGCGCTTGAGGTGATCGAGGCGCGTTACCTGTTTGGCCTGCCGCCCGATCGTATCGACGTGGTGATCCATCCGCAAAGCGTCATCCATTCAATGGTGCAGTACCGCGACCATTCAGTACTCGCGCAGTTGGGCACGCCCGACATGAAGGTGCCGATTGCGCTGGGCCTGTCGTGGCCGGACCGGGTGACCAGTGGTGCCAGTGCGCTGGATTTTTCCGCCATGGCCGACCTGAGTTTTGAGTCCATCGCGTCCCATGATCATCCGCGGCGCTTTCCCGGACTCAAGCTGGCGTGGCAGGTGCTGGAGGCCGCGCCCGGCAGCACGGCTGTGCTCAACGCGGCCAACGAGGTTGCCGTGGCCGCGTTCCTGCGGGGTGATATCCGTTTTGACCAGATTCATGCAGTCAACCTGGAAACCCTGTCCGCCTTGCAACCGTCGCCACCGGGCTCTTTGCAAGACCTGCTGGCGCTTGATGCTGCTGCGCGCGCTCGGGCGCAACAGACAGTTCGCGCATTGCAGCGTTAAGCGTCACTGACCATGATGACATTGGGTTCCTTTGTACTGGCGATCGCGCTGTTGATCGCCATTCATGAATACGGTCACTACCGTGTGGCTTTGGCGTGCGGGGTCAAGGTGTTGCGATTTTCAATTGGTTTTGGCAAGCCGTTATGGCGACGTCAGACCAACGCACAGTCCACCGAATTTGTGTTGGCCATGTTTCCCCTGGGGGGCTACGTGAAGATGCTCGACGAGCGCGAAGGGCCGGTGGATGCGTCAGAGCGCCACCTGGCGTTCAACACGCAGTCTCTCGCGCGGCGCGCCGCTATTGTTGCTGCCGGGCCGCTGGCTAACCTGCTGCTGGCGGTGGTTTTGTACGCGGTGGTGAGCTGGTTCGGGGTGGAACTGCCGCAAGCGGTATTGAGCCGACCCAGTGCCACCTCGCTTGCCGCCCAAGCTGGTTTGACCGGCGGTGAGCGCGTGTTGCGCATGGCTGCAGCAGATGAAGAGATGCAGGATGTTCGTTCTTTTGAAGACGTGCGTTGGCAACTCACCAAGGCGGCGATCAGCGCGCAGGATGTGTTGCTGGAAGTGGCGACACCTTACGACGCAGTGCGTGAGGTAACGCTGGCCTTGTCAAACCTGGGCGCGACCGAGGTGGACGCTGCGTTGTTTTCTCGCATCGGCATCAGCGTGCCGTTTTCGCGCGCACTCATTGGGGAGGTGTTGCCAGACGGTGCGGCCGCGCAAGCCGGCTTGCAGCCAGGAGACGAAGTCTTGCGCGTAGAGCAAACCAATATCGTGGATGGCCAGCATTTGCGTCAGCTGATTCGCGCTTCGGTACTTTCTGATAGCGCAGCGGCGCAGCATTGGTGGATTTTGCGCCAAGGTCGTGAAATGGAACTACAGGTGCGACCCCAAGTGGCGTTGCAATCAGGACAGACTGTTGGGCGTATTGGCGCCTATGTGGGCGCCGAGCCAGCCAAGGTGCTGGTGCGTTACGGGCCAATCGAAGGCGCGGTGCGTGGCGTTACCCAAACCTGGGACATGGCTGGGCTCACGCTGACGATGATGGGCAAGATGTTGTTGGGGCAGGCGTCGGTCAAAAACATCAGTGGGCCGCTGACGATTGCAGAATTTGCTGGTAAATCTGCCGACCTGGGGATAACGCAGTACCTGGTTTTTTTGGCACTCATCAGCGTCAGCTTGGGTGTGCTCAATTTGCTGCCGGTGCCGGTGCTCGACGGCGGCCACCTGATGTATTATCTTTGGGAGGCCGCAACTGGCAAGCAGGTGCCAGAGCGCTGGGTGGAGCGTTTGCAGCAAGGTGGCATGGCGGTGCTGATGGTCCTGATGTCCATCGCTCTGGTCAACGACATCACCCGACTGTTCAGTTAATGCCCAAGGCTTTGCTTACTTTTTAATCTCATGATGAATTTCAAATCTTGTCGTTCTGGTGCCGTGTTGGGGATTGTTGGTTTGTTGTTGTGTGCTCAATCGGCTTGGGCGGTGGACCCGTTTACCGTGCGCGACATCCGCGTGGAGGGCTTGCAACGGGTTGAACCGGGTACGGTGTTTGTGTCCATTCCGGTACATGTGGGCGAACAGTACAACGACGACAAGGCCGCTGCCTCGATTCGTGCGTTGTATGCCCTAGGCCTGTTCAAGGATGTGCGCATCGAGGTCAACGGTGACGTGCTGGTGGTGGTGGTGCAAGAGCGCCCTACGGTGGCTACAGTCGAGTTTGCAGGCATCAAGGAATTTGACAAAGACGTTTTGCTCAAGTCGTTGCGTGACATCGGTCTGGCCAACGGACGCCCGTTTGACAAGGCGCAACTCGACCGCGCCGAACAGGAGCTCAAGCGCCAGTATATCAACCGAAGTCTGTATGCAGCGCAGGTTGTCACCACGGTGACGCCGATTGAGCGCAACCAGGTCAACCTGACTTTTACCGTCACTGAGGGCGAGCCTGCCAAGATCAGCGACATCCGCATCATCGGCAGCAAGGCGTTCGGCGAATCGACACTGCGCGATCTTTTTGACCTGGACACAGGTGGCTGGATGAGCTGGTACACCAAGTCCAATCGGTATTCGCGCGCCAAGCTCAACGCCGACATCGAAACGCTGCGCTCGTACTATCTGACGCGTGGCTACCTGGAGTTTCGTGTCGATTCCACCCAGGTCACGATGGACACCAATAAGACCGATATCGGCATCACCATCAACATCACCGAAGGTGCGCGCTTTGTTGTCAGCTCGGTCAAGCTCGCTGGCAATTACCTGGGCAAAGACGACGAATTCAAAACCCTTGTCACGATCAAGCCGGGTGCGGCCTACAACGCCGACGAGGTAGCGCGCACCAGCAAGGCGTTTACAGACTACTTTGGCAACTTTGGTTATGCGTTTGCGCGGGTTGAATCGGTGCCCGAGGTGGACCGGGCCAACAACCGGGTGGCTATCACGCTACAGGCCAATCCGTCGCGGCGCGCCTACGTTCGCAAGATCAACGTGACGGGCAACACGCGCACGCGCGACGTGGTGGTACGCCGCGAACTTCGGCAAATGGAGGCGTCGTGGTACGACGGCGACAAGATTCGCCGTTCGCGTGACCGGGTGGACCGCCTGGGCTACTTCTCTGAAGTCTCCGTCGAAACCCAGGAGGTTCCCGGCGCGCCCGACCAGGTTGACCTGACACTCAACGTCGTTGAAAAGCCCACCGGTAGCCTGAGTCTGGGTGCCGGGTATTCAAGTGGTGACGGTTTGGGTCTGTCGTTTGGCCTGAAGCAGGAAAACGCGTTCGGTTCAGGCAATTCGCTGGGCATTGAGGTCAACACCAGCAAGATCAACCGGGTGTTGGTGCTCAGCACGACCGACCCCTATTTCACCGAAGACGGCGTGTCGCGCACGTTGGATGTGTATCACCGCACCAGCAGCCCGTACCAGGACCAGAGCTATTACAAGCTCATCACGTCAGGCGCGTCGATCCGCTTTGGCGTGCCGTTTACCGAAACCGACACCGTGTTTTTTGGCGCGGGCCTGGAGAAGACGACGATCGAACCCGGCACTTTGTTGCCGCTGTCGTACCAGCAATACGCCAACGCGTATGGTTACTCCAGTACGGCGGTACCGTTCACCTTGGGCTGGGCGCGTGACAGCCGTGACAGTGCGCTGGTGCCCAGCAACGGCAAGTTGCAGCGGGTCAACGCAGAATGGTCGTTTGCGGGCGACGCGCGCTACCTGCGCACCACCTTGCAGTACCAGCGCTACGTGCCCCTGAGCAAAAAGTACACGCTTGCTGCGAATGCTGAACTGGGGTTCGGGCAGGCCTCCGGTGACCGTCCATACCCGGTTTTCAAGAGTTTTTATGGCGGTGGTCTGGGGTCCGTGCGCGGCTTTGAGCAAGGCAGTCTGGGGCCACGCGATGCCAGTGGCACGGTGGTGGGGGGCACGCGCAAGCTCAATGTCAACTTTGAGATGCTTGCACCGTTTCCGGGTGTGGGCAACGACCGCACGCTGCGCATGTACGGCTTCTGGGATTTGGGCCTAGTCAGCGGAGCGGATCAGGGCCTGCCCGTGCTGAATGCCGATGCCAACAATTTGCGATCGTCGGTGGGTGTGGGTATCAGTTGGATTTCACCGGTCGGGCCGCTGCGACTGGCGTTTGCCAAGCCGATTCGCAAATTTGGGGACGATAGAATCCAGAGCATGCAATTTCAAATTGGGACCAGTTTCTGATGAATACCTTTTTATGTCGTCTGAGCGTTTTGGTTGTGGGTATGTGCTGTGCGGTGGCGGTGCAGGCACAAGCGGTCAAGATCGGCTTTGTCAGTACTGACCGCGTGATTAAAGAGGCAGCGGTGGCCAAGACCGCACAGACCAAATTGGAGCAGGAGTTTTCCAAGCGTGAAAAAGACCTGACCGACTTGGGCAACAGCATCAAGACTGCCGCTGAGAAGCTAGACCGTGACGCGCCCACGTTGCCAGAGGCGCAGCGTGCCAGCCGCCAAAAGCAGTTGGTCGAGCAGGACCGTGAATTCCAGCGCAAGCGTCGCGAGTTTCAAGAGGATTTGAACGCGCGCAAAAATGAAGAGCTGCAACAGGTCATTCAGCGCGCCAACAAGGCCATCAAGGACATTGCGGTGGCAGAAAACTACGACATCATTTTTCAGGATGCGGTTTACGTCAACCCCAAGCACGATATCAGCGACAAGGTGATCAAGGCGCTGAACTTGCCTGCGGGCAAGTAGCCGCCGGGCAAAGGCGGGTGGTCGGTGACGCTGCGTGTTGGATCGATCGTCACGGCATTGGGGGGGGAACTCCATGGCGATGCCAACCGCCTGATTGAAGGCCTGGCACCGTTGGAGGGCGCCAACAGCGCCCACCTGAGTTTTCTCAGCCATCCCAAATACCAGCAACAATTGGCGCGTTCCATAGCAGGATGCGTCATCGTCGGCCCGCAGATGTTGGCGGTGGCGCTGGCTCGGGGGGACTGCATCGTCACAGACGATCCTTATCTTTACTTTGCACGTGTGACGCAGCTCTGGAAGAGCCATTTGCCGCAACTTCAGCAGGCGCGTATCCATCCATCTGCGGTGATAGACCCGGGCGCGCAGGTGCACCCCAATGCGCGCGTTGGCGCACTGTGCGTGGTTGAGGCCGGTGCATGTATTGGTGCCGACACCGTGCTCGCCTCGCGCGTGACCGTGGGCGAAAACTGCTGCATTGGCGCACGCTGCATCGTGCATTCTGGCGTGGTGATTGGGGCCGACGGCTTTGGCTTTGCGCCCAACAACGGCACGTGGGAAAAGATTGAACAACTCGGTGCCGTGCGCATTGGCGACGACGTTGAAATTGGTGCCAACACCTGCATTGACCGTGGCGCGCTGCAAGATACGGTGATTGAGGACGGTGTCAAGCTCGACAACCTGATCCAGATTGGCCACAACGTGCGCGTCGGTGCCCACACCGCCATGGCCGGTTGTGCTGGTGTGGCCGGCAGCGCCACCATCGGCGCGCATTGCACGGTGGGTGGTGGCGCGGTGGTGCTGGGGCATTTGACGCTGGCCGACGGCGTGCACATTTCAGCTGCCTCGGTGGCGACACGCTCGATTCTCAAGCCAGGCCACTACACCGGCATGTTTCCCATTGACGACAACGCGGTGTGGGAAAAAAATGCTGCCTCAGTCAAACAGCTTTCCAGCTTGCGCGAGCGCATTCGTGCGCTGGAGGCACAGGTCAAACAACTTGGGTCAAACTCAAGCACCCAAAAAAGTTAAGGAAAAAAACATGGATATCTACAAAATTCTCACCAAGCTACCGCACCGTTATCCGTTTTTGCTGGTGGACCGCGTGCTGGAAATTGACAAGGGCAAGACCATCAAGGCGCTGAAAAACGTCACCATCAACGAGCCTTTTTTTCAAGGCCATTTCCCCTACCGCCCGGTGATGCCAGGGGTGCTGATGCTCGAAGCACTGGCGCAAGCCGCCGCTTTGCTGGCTTTTGACGCCATGGACTCGGCCGCTACCGATGACACCGTGTATTACTTTGCCGGCATGGAAGGCGTGCGCTTCAAGCGTCCGGTGGAGCCCGGCGATCAGTTGATCTTGCATGTGACGCTGTTGCGCATGAAAGCAGGCATCTTCAAGTTTCAGGCGCGCGCTGAAGTGGCGGGTGAAGTAGCGGTGGAAGCCGAGCTGACCTGTGCCATCCGCAAGATTGCTTGAGGACACGCCCTTGAGCACCATCCACGCCACCGCCTTGGTGGACCCCGCCGCCGAGCTGGACAGCACCGTCAGCGTCGGGCCCTACAGCATCATCGGGCCACACGTCAAGATCGGTGCGGGTACCTGCATCGGCCCGCATGTGGTGATTGAAGGCCACACCACCATCGGCCGTGACAACCGCATTTTTCAGTTTGCTTCGTTGGGTGCGATTCCGCAGGACAAGAAATACCACGACGAGCCGTGTGAACTGGTCATCGGCAACCGCAACACCATCCGAGAGTTTTGCACCTTCAACATCGGCTCGCCCGGGGATGTGGGCGTAACCCGTGTCGGTGACGACAACTGGATCATGGCTTATTGCCATATTGCCCATGATTGCCAGGTTGGCAACCAGACTATTTTTGCCAACAACACCCAATTGGCGGGTCACGTGCACGTGGGCGACTGGGCTATTTTTGGCGGCTTTACCGTGGTGCATCAGTTTGTGCAGATCGGTGCGCACAGCATGACTGCCATGTGCACCTTGCTGTTTGCCGATCTGCCGCCGTTTGTCATGTGTCAGGGGCAACCTGCGGGGGCGCGGTCGATGAACTTTGAAGGTCTGCGTCGGCGTGGGTTTTCTGCTGAGCGCATCGCTGTGGTGAAAGCTATGCACAAAGCACTGTACCGCGACGATTTGACCTTGCAGGCGGCTTGCGAGCGCATCGCCCTTCTTGACGAAAACTGCCCAGAGGCTACGCAGGATGTGCAGATGATGCTTTCATTTCTGAAGCAATCTTCGCCGCAGCGTGGGATTGTTCGGTGATATCTATGGTGGAGGTGCAGGGGTATCTTGTCGTTGCACCCGCTCGGCTGCGTGAGTGTTTGCAGCGATTGCGCGTCAGTGGCGCGGTGCAGGGACATCTTGTCGTTGAAACCGCGAGACGGGGACTGCGGGCGGCCTCCTCATACGGGGGTACCCGAAATCGTCGGCCCCCCGCACTCCCCATCTCGCTAGACGGTGATGTCCTCATGCGAATGCTGGGCCAGGTCTGGGCCTGGTCTTGGTCTTGCTCCCTCCCCCGCTGGGGGAGGGCAGGGGTGGGGGCCTGCATTCAGCCACCGCATTTGCGTCAACAACCACATCGGCGCAGCAGTCGGGTGGGCAGCCCCCCGATTTCTGGTACTCCAGCATGAGGGGGGATGCCCACCCGGCTGCTGCGCGGGGCACAGCCTGGGCGCATGTTCATGCACACCACTGACACCGTCCTCAACGCGGCCCTGGTGGCAGGAGAAACCTCGGGCGACCTGCTGGCCGGTTTGCTGCTCGACGGCATGAAACAGCGCTGGCCAGACCTGCACAGCGCTGGCATTGGTGGCCCGCAGATGGCCAAGCGGGGTTTTGAAGCCTGGTGGCCGCACGACAAATTGACGGTTCACGGATTGGGCTGGGACGTTTTGCTGCGCTACCGCGAGATCGTGGGCATCCGCAACCAGCTTAAAACTAGATTGCTGGCCAATAAACCGGACGTGTTTATCGGTGTCGATGCGCCTGATTTCAACCTTGACCTGGAAGCCGCATTAAAAGCGCAGGGTGTCAAGACGGTGCACTTTGTCTGCCCGTCGGTGTGGGCCTGGCGACCTGAGCGACTGGAAAAAATCAAACGCAGTGTGGACCACGTGCTGTGCCTGTTTCCATTTGAGCCCGCACTGCTGGCACAGCACGGCATCGCCGCCACCTACGTGGGGCATCCATTGGCGCAGGTGATTCCCATACACCCGGATCGCGCGCAGGCGCGCGTGCAACTTGGGCTGCGGCCTGACGCGCCCGTGGTGGCTATCTTGCCAGGCAGCCGGGTGTCTGAGGTGAGGCATTTGGTTGAAGTATTTTTTCAGGCTGCAGCCCTTATCCAAAAAGGGCAGCCAGCTACGCAATTCATAGTACCAGCGGTACCCTTGGTCAAACCGCAGATCATGGCCGCCGTACAGGCCAGCGGGCTGGGCCAGGCGGTGCAGGTGCTGGACGGCCAGTCGCACGCCGCGTTGGCCGCTTGTGACGTGACGCTGATCGCCAGCGGCACTGCCACGCTGGAGGCGGCCTTGTTCAAACGCCCGATGGTCATTGCCTACCGCATGGGCGCGCTGTCGTGGCGGCTGATGCGGCGCAAGCGCCTGCAACCCTGGGTGGGTTTGCCCAATATTTTGTGCCGTGAATTTGTCGTGCCCGAGCTGCTGCAAGACGCCGCAACGCCGAGCGCGCTGGCGCATGAAATTTTGGCCTGGCTTGCCTGCGCGGCCCGGCAGCCTGAGAAAATACGCCAACTTGAACAACGTTTTAGCGCGCTGCACACCGAGCTCAGGCGCGACACACCCACACTGGCTGTCCATGCGATCGCGCAACTTCTGCAAAACTGACCTGATCGATGCCGCTGACGCGGTGCGCCCCAAGCCGCGTGCGTCGCGTCGGCGCAACCAGCGCCAGGCCAGCATGCAGCAGATTGCGTTGCAGTGGGGGGTGAGCGGCTTGATTGCTGGCGTTGATGAGGCCGGGCGTGGCCCGTTGGCTGGCCCGGTGCTGGCCGCAGCGGTCATTCTGGACGACCTGAACCCGATTGCCGGGTTGGCCGATTCCAAAAAATTGACGGCTTTGCGGCGTGAACAACTGTTTCACGAAATTCGTGCCAAAGCGCTGTGCTTTGCCGTGGCGCAGGCCAGCGTGGCTGAAATTGAACAACTCAATATCTTGCAGGCCACCCTGCTGGCCATGCGCCGCGCCGTGCAAGGTTTGCGCTTGAGCCCAAAGCTGGTGCTGGTGGACGGCAACCGCCTGCCGGTGCTGCCCATGCGCGCCGAGGCGGTGGTCAAAGGTGACGCGTTGGTGGCGGCCATTTCTGCGGCGTCGATTCTGGCCAAGGTCACACGCGACCATTGGTGTATTGATTACGACCAGGCGTACCCGCAATACGGCTTTGCCCAGCACAAAGGCTATGGCACCGCACAGCATCTGGCCGCTTTGCGCCAGCATGGGGCGTGCCCCGAGCACCGCAAAACCTTTGTCCCCGTTGCGCAGGTGCTGGCCGACGGGGTGGCAGCGTGAACGTTGGCTGCGTCGTGCAACGGTTGTGCGGTGGATCGTCGGCCGGTCGTGGCCTGGGTGAGGTCTGTCGGGGCGGCGTCGGGTACCGGGCTATCGCGTCACGAGCGCCATGAACATGCCTGTGCAGATCAGTTCGCGCGACAACGCGCTGCTCAAGGACCTGCGTCGCCTGGCCACCGGCAACACCGACTACCGCAAGCAGGGCCGTTTCTGGGCCGAGGGCGACCACCTGGTGCGTGCCGCACTGGCGCGCGGCGTGGCTCCTGGGATCGGAGTTTTTTCAGAGTCTTTCTGGCCTCAAGCCCTTAATTTATATGGGCAGACAGCTGCAAAAAATATAGTTATTTCTGACCTGCTCTTTGACCAGTTGAGCACGCTGGAGTCACCGGCCAGAATGGGCTTTGTGTTTGAGTTGCCCGCAGTGCCTGCGTTGCAAGCGGCACAGGCCAGTGTGGTGCTCGACCGCGTGCAAGACGCTGGCAACGTGGGCGCCATGCTGCGCAGCGCGTCGGCCTTTGGCTTCAAACAAGTCATCGCCCTCAAGGGTACTGCGGCGCTGTGGAGCCCCAAGGTGCTGCGCGCTGGCATGGGCGCGCATTGGGGGTTGCGGTTGATCGAATCAGCTGAGCTTTCGCTGGTGCGCCAGCTTACGGTGCCGCTGCTGGTGACCAGCTCGCATCGGGGCGACTTTTTGCATCAGGCGCTGCTGAACAAATGCTTGCCCATGCCCTGCGCCTGGGCCATGGGACACGAGGGGCAGGGCGTGTGCGCTGAGCTGGAGACTTTGGCCAGCCAGCACATCCGCATTGCTCAGCCGGGCGGTGAGGAGTCGCTCAACGTGGCCACTGCGGCCGCCATCTGTCTGCACGCCAGCGCGACTGCAGGCTTGCCTTGAAAACCGGTTTTTTTGTCGGGAGCACGTTCGGTGCTGGGCTATAATTTTGGCCACTTTCGCACCCGCCTACGCCTAGCGCCGCCCAAGCTCCTTTCCCCTTTCAAAGCAAAGCAAGACCTGGTCTTGCGCGCGTTTGGGCGTACCCGTCACTTATTCGGAGAACCCTTTGCTTTTGTCTCTCAAGGGAAACACCCCGCCTGCCGTTCTGGCGCTGGCCGATGGCACGGTCTACATTGGCAATTCCATTGGCGCTGTCGGCACTGCCGCTGGCGAGGTGGTGTTCAACACCGCCATGACCGGTTACCAGGAAATCCTGACCGATCCCAGCTACTGCCAGCAGCTTGTCACGCTCACTTACCCGCATATCGGCAACACCGGCGTCAACGCGCAGGACGTCGAGTCTGACCGCGTTCAGGCGGCCGGTTTGATCATCAAGAACCTGCCGCTGCTGGCGTCCAACTTTCGCTGCACGCAAAGCCTGGGCGACTACCTGGCAGCGCAGGGCGTGGTAGCCATTGCCAACATCGACACGCGCCAGCTCACGCGGCAGTTGCGCACCCAGGGCGCGCAAAACGGTTGCATTTTGGCGCTTGCGCCGGGTGAGTCGCTGCAGCAGGCACACATCGACCGCGCCGTGGCGCAGGCACAGGCCGCACCCAGCATGGCCGGCTGCGATCTGGCGCGCGTGGTCAGTACCCGTGTCCGCTATGACTGGACGCAGACCGAATGGGCGTTGTCGCAAGCGCAGCAAAACGGCCAGCCCGGTTTTGGCGAGCTTGCGCAGGCGCGCTTTCATGTGGTGGCGTATGACTTTGGCGTCAAAAAGAATATTTTGCGCATGTTGGCGCAACGCGGTTGCAAGGTGACCGTGGTGCCAGCGCAAACGCCAGCGGCCGACGTGCGCAAGCTGCAACCCGACGGCGTTTTCCTGAGCAACGGCCCGGGCGACCCGCAGCCGTGCGACTACGCCATTGCCGCAGCGGCCGAACTGATCGAGCGTGGCCTGCCCACGTTTGGCATCTGCCTGGGGCATCAGATCATGGCGCTGGCCAGCGGTGCCAAAACCTTCAAGATGAAGTTTGGCCACCACGGCGCGAACCATCCAGTCAAGGAGCTGGCCACCGGCCACGTCTGCATCACCAGCCAGAACCACGGTTTTGCCGTCGATGCCGCCACGCTGCCGCCCACATTGCGCGCCACCCACCTCAGTTTGTTTGACGGCACCTTGCAGGGGCTGGAGCGCACCGACCGGCCCGCGTTCTGCTTTCAGGGCCACCCCGAGGCGTCGCCCGGCCCACACGACATCGGCCATCTGTTTGACCGCTTTGTGGATCTGATGAAGGCGCGCGCATGAGTTTTTACGGTGTCACTGACCTGTGGACCTATGTGCTGGGCGCCTTTGGCATTATTTTGTTGCCCGGGCCGAACTCGATGTACGTGCTGTCGGTGGCCACGGCGCGCGGTGTGCGCGCCGGGTTTCAGGGCGCGTGTGGCGTGTTTTTTGGCGACACGGTGCTGCTGGTATGCACCGCATTGGGCGCTGGGGGCGCGCTGCGTACTTATCCTGCGATGTTCATGGTGGTCAAGGTGGCGGGCGCGGTGTATCTGGGCTGGATCGGGTTGCAACTGCTGCGCGCGGCGCTCCAAAGCTGGATCGGCACGACGCCCGACGCCTCTGCGGCCGCTGCACCGGCATCGGCGTCAGCGGGCAGCGCGGCGTCGATGGCGCGGCCGTTTCAGCGCGCGTTGGTGATCAGCCTGCTCAACCCCAAGGCGATTTTGTTTTTGTTGTCGTTTTTTGTGCAGTTCATCGACCCCGGCTACCCGCACCCCGAGCTGCCGTTTTTGATTCTGAGCGTGATCCTGATGACCTTCAGCGCGCTGTACCTTACGGGGTTGATTTTGGCCGGTGCGCGGCTGGCGCGGGGTTTTGCGCGGCGCAAACGCCTGTCGGCCAGTTTGTCGGGTGGCGTGGGCGCCCTGTTTTTGTGGTTTGGTGGCAAGCTGGCCACCGCTAACCTGAATTGAACTGATATAAAGAAGATAGCTGCTTGCGCTTGATTAACTAACATGCCTGCACAGCCGCCCCAAATGATGAAATTGACCCGTCATTCCCGCGCACCTTCCTGTCATTCCCGCGTAGGCGGGAATCCAGGGTCTGCTGAGATGCTGGATTCCCGCCTGCGCGGGAATGACGAAGCTCTGCGTGTTTCACGTTAGCAAGGGCTAGAGCCTATTTTTACGACTAATATGCCAAAACGTACCGACATCCAAAGCATCCTGATCATTGGCGCGGGCCCGATCATCATCGGCCAAGCCTGCGAGTTTGATTACTCGGGCGTGCAAGCCTGCAAGGCGCTGCGCGAAGAGGGCTACAAGGTCATCCTGATCAACAGCAACCCGGCCACCATCATGACCGATCCGGCCACGGCGGACGTGACCTATATCGAACCCATCACCTGGAAAACGGTCGAAAAAATCATCGCCAAAGAGCGCCCGGACGCGATTTTGCCGACCATGGGAGGCCAGACCGCGCTGAACTGCGCGCTGGACTTGTGGCACCAGGGCGTGCTGGCCAAATACACCGGTGCCGCCACGGGCCGTGCCATTGAGCTGATTGGCGCCAAACCCGAAGCCATCGACAAGGCCGAGGACCGGCTCAAGTTCAAAGATGCCATGACCAAGATCGGCTTGGGCTCGGCGTGCTCCGGCATCGCCCATAGCATGGCCGAGGCCTGGGACGTGCAGCGCACGGTGGGCTTTCCCACCGTGATCCGCCCCAGCTTTACGCTGGGCGGCTCGGGCGGCGGCATTGCCTACAACCCCGAAGAGTTTGAGGTGATCTGCAAGCGCGGCCTGGAAGCCTCGCCCACCAGCGAGCTGCTGATTGAAGAATCGCTCTTGGGCTGGAAAGAATTTGAGATGGAAGTGGTGCGCGACCGCGCAGACAACTGCATCATCATCTGCTCGATTGAAAATCTCGACCCGATGGGCGTACACACCGGCGACAGCATCACCGTGGCCCCGGCGCAAACACTCACTGACAAAGAGTATCAAATTCTGCGCAACGCCAGCATTGCGGTGCTGCGCGAGATCGGCGTCGATACGGGGGGGAGCAACGTGCAATTTGCCATCAACCCGAAAGACGGGCGCATCGTGGTGATTGAGATGAACCCGCGCGTAAGCCGTTCCAGCGCGTTAGCCTCCAAAGCCACCGGTTTTCCGATCGCCAAGGTGGCCGCCAAGCTGGCCGTGGGCTATACGCTCGATGAACTCAAAAATGAGATTACCGGCGGCGCCACCCCAGCATCGTTCGAGCCATCGATTGATTACGTGGTGACCAAGGTGCCGCGCTTTGCGTTCGAAAAATTCCCCGCCGCCGACAGCCGACTGACGACGCAAATGAAAAGCGTGGGTGAGGTCATGGCCATGGGTCGCACGTTCCAGGAATCGTTCCAGAAAGCCTTGCGCGGCCTCGAAGTGGGTGTCGATGGCATGAACGAAAAAACGCAAGACCGCGAGCTGCTGGAAAAAGAGCTGGGCGAACCCGGCCCCGAGCGCATCTGGTACGTGGGGGATGCGTTTGCGGCGGGTTGGAGCGTGGATGAGGTGTTTGACATCACCAAGATCGACAAATGGTTTCTGGTGCAGATTGAGCAGATCGTCAAGATTGAGCTGGAGATTGAACGCTTGCCGCAACCGGCCGTGGGCACGGCGCTGGACAGCATCGACGCCGCGACACTGCGCGCCCTGAAGCAAAAGGGTTTTTCTGACCGTCGCCTGGCCAAGCAGTTCAAGACCACAGATACCGCCGTGCGTGCGCGCCGCCACGCCCTGGGCGTGCGCCCGGTGTACAAGCGGGTGGATACCTGCGCGGCCGAATTTGCCACCAACACCGCCTACCTGTATTCGACCTACGAGGCCGAAGGCTCCGAGTGCGAAGCTGCGCCCACCAACCGCAAAAAAATCATGGTGCTCGGTGGCGGCCCGAACCGCATCGGCCAGGGCATTGAGTTCGACTACTGCTGCGTGCATGCTGCGCTGGCGATGCGTGAAGACGGTTACGAGACCATCATGGTCAACTGCAACCCCGAGACCGTATCGACCGACTACGACACCAGCGACCGCCTGTACTTTGAGCCGCTCACGCTCGAAGACGTGCTGGAGATCGTGGACAAGGAAAAGCCCTATGGTGTGATCGTGCAATATGGCGGCCAGACGCCCTTGAAACTGGCGCTGGACCTGGAAGCCAACGGCGTGCCCATCATTGGCACCAGCCCGGACATGATCGACGCGGCAGAAGACCGTGAGCGTTTTTCGGCGTTGTTGCACGAACTCAAGCTCAAGCAGCCACCCAACGCCACCGCCCGCACCGAGCCCGAGGCGCTGGAAAAGGCCTCCACGCTGGGCTACCCGCTGGTGGTGCGCCCCAGCTACGTGCTGGGCGGGCGCGCCATGGAAATCGTGCACGAGCAGCGCGACCTGGAGCGCTACATGCGCGAAGCGGTCAAGGTCAGCCATGACAGCCCGGTGCTGCTGGACCGTTTCTTGAATGACGCCATTGAGTGCGATGTCGATGCGGTGCGCGATGCCACCGGCCGTGTGTTCATTGGCGGCGTGATGGAGCACATTGAGCAAGCCGGCGTGCACAGCGGTGATTCAGCGTGTTCGCTGCCGCCTTACTACCTCAAGCAGGCTACGGTGGATGAAATGAAGCGCCAGACTGCGGCCATGGCGCAAGGTCTGAACGTGGTGGGTTTGATGAACGTGCAGTTTGCCATCCAGCAAAAAGAGCTGGACGGCGTCAAGCAGGATGTGATTTTTGTGCTGGAAGTCAACCCGCGCGCCAGCCGCACGGTGCCGTTTGTTAGCAAGGCCACTGGGATTCAGCTTGCCAAGGTGGCCGCACGCTGCATGGTGGGCCAGACACTGGATGTGCAGGGCATCGGGGCCGAGGTGAGCCCGCCTTATTTCAGCGTCAAGGAAGCGGTGTTCCCGTTTGTCAAGTTCCCCGGTGTCGATACCATTCTTGGGCCCGAGATGAAGTCCACCGGTGAGGTGATGGGTGTCGGCAAGACGTTTGGCGAGGCCTTTGTCAAATCGCAGCTGGGTGCGGGCACCAAGCTGCCGCGACCCTTCAACCCCGACGGCTCGCCCAGCGGCAAGGTCTTCATTTCGGTGAAACAAAGTGACAAACCGGCCGCAGTGGAGATTGCGCGCGCGCTGGTAGCGATGCAATACGAGGTGGTGGCGACCAAGGGCACGGCGGCGGCGATCAACGCCGGTGGTGTGGTGTGTGGTTCGGTCTACAAGGTGACCGAAGGTCGCCCGCACATTGTCGATATGCTCAAGAATGACGAAATCGTGCTGGTGATCAACACCGTGGAAGAGCGGCGCAACGCTATTGCCGACTCGCGCCAGATCCGCACCTCGGCCTTGCTCAACCGCGTGACCACGTTCACCACCATTGCCGGCGCTGAAGCAGCGGTGGAGGGCATGCACTGCATGGACAACCTGGACGTGATCTCGGTGCAAGAGATGCACGCGCAAATCAGTCGTTTAGAGACAACGAATAGCGGCGTGCGTTGGGTGTCTGACGCAGCGAAATAAAGGCGGAGGTTCGGGCTGTTCCCGAACCGGGGGACATTCGCGGAGTCGGACACCCGACGTGCGTTGCGGATTTCAACGAACATCGCGGATATTTCCGAGCATTTTTCGATTTGTTTGGCGGCATAATCGCGCATCACCGCCGGACGGCAACGTTCGGCGGTTTCATTTTGACAACCCCTATTTCACGGAGCATGCTGTGGCGACTCTTCCTATTACCAAACGCGGTGCCGACAAGCTCAAGGCCGAGCTGCACCAGTTGAAGGCGTTTGAGCGACCTGCAGTCATCAACGCCATTGCCGAGGCGCGTGCCCAGGGCGATTTGAGCGAGAACGCCGAATACGATGCGGCCAAAGACAAGCAGGGTTTTATTGAGGGGCGCATCAAGGAAATCGAGGGCAAACTCTCGGCTGCGCAAATCATCGACCCCGCCGATCTGCACGCTGACGGGCGCGTGGTGTTCGGCTCAACAGTTGAACTGGCCGACGAAGACTCCGGCCAGAAAGTGACGTACCAGATCGTTGGTGAAGACGAGGCCGACATCAAGCTGGGCCTGCTCAACGTCAACAGCCCGATTGCACGCGCGCTGATCGGCAAAAACGAGGGTGATGTGGCCCAGGTACAGGCTCCGGGCGGTTTGCGCGAATATGAGATCGTCAGCGTGCGTTATTGCTGATCGGTCTGAATGCGTCGCTTGCTGTCGTCGTTGCCAGTCTGGTTGGCTGCCCTGTGGTGGGGCAGCATGACGACGATCGGTTTCTGGGTGGTTCCGATGTTGTTTGCCAACTTGCCCAGCCCGGCGCTGGCGGGCAACATGGCTGCCAAACTGTTTGCTGCACAAACCTGGGTGGCACTGGCGTGCGGCCTGACTTTGCTGCTGGTTTTAAGGTCAAATCAGGCTCTAGCCCCTGTCGAAAAAGCGCCATCAGCTCTTTTATTTATAGTGGGCGGGATGCTGCTGGCGCTGCTGTCGCAGTACGGTGTGGCGCCTCATATTGTGGCGCGTGACAACCTGGCGCTGTGGCACAGCGTGGGCACCGCGCTCTACGTGGCGCAGTGGTTGTGTGCGGGGGTGACTTTTAAAAAGATGCAGTCGGTGTGAACCCGTCCAGCAAAAGTCTTTGGCGGCCTCCTCATGCTGGAGTACCAGAAATCGTCGGCCGCCAAAGCCTTTCACTGGGCTAGGCGATTTGGTGAACAGTTGGGGTCAGAGCACATCGCTGCGTGAGTGGTCTGACCCGCAAGGATCAAGAAGACTGATTGCGTTTTTTGATGCTGACGGGTTTTTTCTTGGCGCGCTTGATTTGGCCGCCGGTGGTCAGGCGCTGGTTGCCCAGCACGCGCAATACTTTTACTTCAGGGCGCTGGCCGCCGCGTTTGCTGAACTTGAGTACCTTGACATCCTTTGGGCCAGGCATGCGGTCTTCGTCGATGACTTTTTCGCGTTCGGGCAGCGGGCGCCACAGCACCAGCAGTTTGCCGATATGCTGGATGGGCGCAGCGCCCAGCTCGTCGGCAAGGGTGGCAAACATGGTTTCGCGCGTGGCGCGGTCGTCGCAGAAGACGCGTACCTTGATGAGCCCGTGCGCGTTGAGCGCGGCGTCGGTTTCTTTTTTGACGGCAGGCGTCAGACCGTCGTTGCCGATCATGACCACGGGGTCCAGATGATGGGCGTCAGCGCGGTGCACCTTGCGTTGGGCGGGAGTAAGTTGGATGGCAGGCATGGCCGTATTATCAGTGAGAGACACAAAAATGAAATCAGCCGTTAAAAGCAGCAAAGTCAACCGGGCATGGCTGAACGACCATGTCAACGACACCTACGTCAAACTGGCACAAAAAGACGGCTACCGGGCGCGTGCGGCTTACAAGCTCAAGGAAATTGACGAGACGTTGAACCTGATCAAGCCAGGTCATCTGGTGGTGGACTTGGGCTCTGCCCCCGGCGCCTGGAGCCAGTATGCACGGCGCAAGCTGTCGCCCAAGTCCGCCACGGGTGGCGGTGCGGCGGCGGGCGCGCTTAACGGCCGCATTGTGGCGCTGGACATCTTGCCCATGGAACCGGTCGAAGGGGTGGATTTCATTCAGGGCGACATTCGTGAGGACGCCGTGCTGGCGCAGTTGACCGAGTTGCTGCACGGCCAGTTGGCCGACGTGGTGGTGTCTGACATGGCGCCCAATTTGTCAGGCATTGCGTCGATGGACGCGGCGCATATTGAACACCTGGTGGAGCTGGCGCTGGAATTTACCCAGGCGCACCTGAAACCGCAGGGTGCGCTGGTGGCCAAGGTGTTTCACGGTGCCAGCTACGACGCGCTGTCCAAGCGCTTTCGTGAGCAGTTTGCTACGGTCAAGCGCATCAAACCCAAAGCGTCGCGCGACCGCTCGGCAGAAACCTTTCTGGTCGGGGTGGGGCTTAAAGGATGATCATTTCCATGCAGTGCCTAGGGATCAGCCCCCCAGGTGCTGCGCCCAGCTACGAAAAGTCTAGAATTCACGTCATCTACAGCTTGACTTGGCGCTGTATCTTCATTGGAGTGTCGCTTGAATAATCCGTGGTTCTCAAAAATTGCTGTGTGGATGGTGATCGCGATGGTGCTGTTTACTGTCTTCAAACAGTTTGACACCCGCCCGGCCGCCGGCGCCGGCTATTTGGGCTATTCCGATTTTCTGGAAGAGGTGCGCAACAACCGCATCAAAAGCGCCGTCATTCAAGAGGGTCAGAGTGGCACCGAGATCATCGCCATCACCAGCGATGACCGCCGGGTGCGCACCACCGCCACTTACCTGGACCGCGGCCTGGTGGGCGACCTGATCGCCAACGACGTCAAATTTGATGTGCGTGCGCGTGAAGAAGGCTCGCTGCTGATGACCTTGCTCGTCAGCTGGGGCCCGATGTTGCTCTTGATTGGCGTGTGGATTTACTTTATGCGCCAGATGCAGGGCGGTGGCAAGGGCGGCGCCTTCAGTTTTGGCAAAAGCAAGGCGCGCCTGCTGGACGAAAACACCAATTCGGTCACCTTTGCCGACGTGGCCGGTTGTGATGAGGCCAAGGAAGAAGTCAAGGAAGTCGTCGATTTTCTGAAAGACCCGGCCAAGTTCCAGAAGCTGGGCGGGCGCATTCCGCGCGGCCTGTTGTTGGTGGGGCCTCCCGGTACCGGCAAAACCTTGTTGGCCAAGTCAATTGCGGGCGAGGCCAAGGTGCCGTTTTTCAGCATCTCGGGTTCTGACTTTGTCGAAATGTTTGTCGGTGTGGGCGCCAGCCGTGTGCGCGACATGTTTGAAAACGCCAAGAAAAACGCACCGTGCATCATCTTCATCGACGAAATTGACGCAGTGGGTCGCCAGCGCGGTGCCGGTCTGGGTGGTGGCAATGACGAGCGCGAGCAAACGTTGAATCAGATGCTGGTTGAGATGGACGGCTTTGAGACCAACCTGGGCGTGATCGTGGTGGCCGCCACCAACCGGCCCGACATTCTGGACGCCGCGTTGCTGCGCCCCGGGCGATTTGACCGTCAGGTGTATGTAACACTGCCCGACATTCGCGGCCGTGAGCAGATTCTGAATGTGCACATGCGCAAGGTGCCCTTGAGCCCGGACGTGAACGCGGGCGTGATCGCACGCGGTACGCCCGGCATGAGCGGCGCGGATCTGGCCAACCTGTGCAACGAGGCCGCGCTAATGGCCGCCCGGCGCAATGCCCGCACGGTGGAGATGCAAGACTTTGAAAAGGCCAAGGACAAAATCCTGATGGGCCCCGAGCGCAAGAGCATGGTCATGCCGGAAGAAGAGCGGCGCAACACGGCCTACCACGAATCGGGCCACGCGCTGATTGGCAAGTTGTTGCCCAAGTGCGACCCGGTGCACAAGGTCACGATCATTCCGCGTGGCCGTGCCCTGGGCGTGACGATGAGCTTGCCGGCACAAGACCGCTACAGCTATGACAAAGAATACATGCTCAACCAGATCAGCATGCTGTTTGGTGGGCGCATTGCCGAAGAAGTGTTCATGAACCAGATGACCACCGGCGCCAGCAACGACTTTGAGCGCGCCACGCAAATCGCGCGTGACATGGTCATGCGCTACGGCATGACGGCCGCACTGGGCCCCATGGTCTATGCTGAGAACGAAGGCGAAGTGTTTTTGGGCCGCTCGGTCACCAAGACCACCAACATGAGCGAAGAAACCATGCAGAAGGTGGACGCCGAGGTGCGCCGCATCATTGACGAGCAATACGCGCAGGCGCGTCGCCTGATCGAAGAAAACAGCGACAAGATGCACGCCATGGCCAAAGCGCTGCTGGAGTGGGAAACCATCGACAGCGACCAGCTTGACGACATCATGGCTGGCAAACCCCCGCGCGCGCCCAAGGACTGGACACCGCGCGTGGCACCCACTGGCTCTGACAGCGGCAGTGGTGGTGCACCCGCTGTGAAGCCCGACGCTGCACCGCACGCGGCCTGATCGTCCTTCAAACCAATCACGGGGCCACGGCCCCGTTTTTCATGACCTGGCAAACCACCCGTTTTCAGATCGACCTGCGTCGCCCGCAGGTGATGGGCATCGTCAACGTGACGCCCGATTCGTTTTCAGACGGTGGTCAGCACGCCACCACGTTGGCCGCATTGCGCCACTGTGAACAGTTGGTACGCGACGGTGCGGATCTGCTGGACATCGGTGGCGAATCCACCCGGCCTGGTGCCGCGCCCTTGTCGGTGCAAGACGAACTGGCACGTGTGTTGCCCGTCATTGCGGGTGCGTTGTCGCTGGGCGTGCCCTTGTCGGTGGACACCTACAAACCGCAGGTGATGCAGGCCGCGCTGGATCTGGGCGCAGACATCATCAACGACGTCTGGGCGCTGCGCTGGCGCGCGCCGGGCGATGCCCTGACAGGCAGCCAGGTGGTCGCCGACCACCCCAACTGTGGTGTGTGCCTGATGCACATGCACCGTGAACCGCAAACCATGCAGGTGCAGCCCATGCAGGGCGACGTGGTACCACAAGTGCTTTCATTTTTGAAGCACTCTGCGCATGATTTACAAGGGCTAGGGGTCGAAAAGTCTCGTATTTTGCTGGACCCTGGCATCGGCTTTGGCAAGACGGTGGCGCAGAATTTTGCCTTGCTGCAGCGTCAGCGTGAGCTGTGCGCGGCGGGCTATCCGTTGCTGGCGGGCTGGTCGCGCAAGTCATCGCTGGCGGGCATGGTGCCTCCCGGCGCGGCGCCCTTGTCCGCGCAAGAGCGCCTGGCGCCCAGCTTGGCCGCCGCGCTGCTGGCGGCCGAGCGTGGGGCTGCTGTGCTGCGCGTGCATGACGTGCGGGAGACGGTGCAGGCCTTGCAGGTCCTGCGCGCGATAACATCCATGCCTTGATCGACAACACAATAAGCACAGGGGAAAGCAAGTTATGACACGACGCTATTTTGGCACCGACGGTATTCGCGGCACGGTCGGTTTGCCGCCCATCACCGCCGACTTTTGCCTGCGCCTGGCGCATTCGGTGGGGCGCGTGCTCAAGCGCACCGAGGCGCGCCCAACGGTGCTGATCGGCAAGGACACGCGTATTTCAGGCTACATGTTGGAGAGCGCGCTGGAAAGCGGCTTCAACTCGGCCGGGGTGGATGTGGTGCTGCTCGGGCCGCTGCCCACACCGGGCGTGGCCTACCTGACGCGCGCGCAGCGTGCCGCGCTGGGCGTGGTGATCAGCGCCAGCCACAACCCGTTTGACGACAATGGCATCAAATTTTTCAGCGCACAGGGTGCCAAACTGCCCGACGCGTGGGAGCAAGAGGTAGAAGCCGTGCTGGCCACCGAACCGGTGTGGGCAGAGTCGGCCGCACTGGGCAAGTCGCGCCGGCTTGAGGACGCTGCCGGGCGCTATATTGAATTTTGCAAAAGCACGTTTGCCAACAACCTGACACTCAAAGGCATGCGCATTGTGGTGGACGCAGCGCACGGTGCGGCCTACCAGATTGCGCCCAAGGTTTTTCACGAGCTGGGCGCCGAGGTCATTTCGATCGGCTGCGCGCCAGACGGCCTGAACATCAACAAAGGTGTGGGCGCCACGCATCCGCAAGCCTTGGTGGATGCGGTCAAGGCGCACCGTGCTGACCTGGGCGTGGCACTGGACGGCGACGCCGACCGGTTGCAATTGGTGGACGCGCAGGGCCGCCTGTTCAATGGTGACGAGTTGCTGTACCTGATGGTCGATGACCGCTTGCGTCGTGGCGAGGCGGTGCCCGGCGTGGTGGGCACGCTGATGACCAACATGGCGGTCGAAGTGGCGCTGAAAGCACGCGGTGTGCCGCTGGTGCGCGCCAAGGTGGGTGACCGCTATGTGTTGGAAGAGCTGGAAAAGAACCAGTGGATTCTGGGTGGTGAAGGCTCGGGCCATTTGCTGGCACTGGACAAGCATTCCACCGGCGACGGTTTGATTTCTGCCCTACAGGTGCTGCAAACCGTGGTGCGCAGCGGGCAAACGCTGGCGCAGCTGCTGCAAGATGTGACGCTGTTTCCACAGACGCTGATCAACGTGCGTCTGCAGCCGGGGCAAGACTGGAAGAGCAACGCCCGCCTGGCCGATGCCACGCGCGCGGTGCAGACCGAACTGGGCGAGACCGGGCGCGTGCTGATTCGTGCCAGCGGCACCGAGCCGCTGCTGCGTGTGATGGTGGAAGCGCGTGACGCCGCACAGGCCAAGGCGTGCGCGCAGCGCATTGCCAGCACCTTGTCAGATCCGAGCGAGCCGTGATGGGGGTTGCAGCTACATTGCGCATCTGCCGGGCCGACTATGGCGACGCAGCGCACATGCGCGCGTTGATTGGTTTGCTTGACGGCTACGCCCGTGACCCCGCTGGGGGCGGCGAACCGCTGTCAAACTTTGCCAAAGCCAACCTGCCCGCCGCGCTGCGCGCGCGCCCGATGCTGTTTAGTGTGCTGGCGTTTGACGATAGCCAAAATGGCTTGCCGGTAGGGCTGGTCAATTGTGTGGAAGGTTTTTCCACTTTTGCCTGCCAGCCGCTGGTGAACGTGCACGACGTGGTGGTGGCTTCTAGCCACCGTGGGCAGGGCATTGGGGCTGTCATGCTGGAAAAAGTGGAGCACATCGCGCGCTCGCGGGGCGCGTGCAAGCTGACGCTGGAAGTGCTCTCTGGCAACGAAACGGCCGCCAAACTGTACCGCCGCATCGGGTTTGAAAACTACCAGCTGGACCCCGGTATGGGGCACGCCTTGTTCATGCAGAAGTGGCTGGGGTAGAGCGAGGTGAACATATGAATTGGCTCAACAAACTACCAGGTTTCCAGCGCACGCCGTATGGGTTTGAGTGGCGCTTGCTGCGCATGCTGCCCCATGTGTTGTTGGCAGGCACCGTGCTGCCTGCTTTGGCGGCCGTCCTGGCGCGGTTTTTGATCACACACGGCAGTGTGGCAGAGGTGGAACGCCACCTTCAGACCTTTGATTTCGCCATGATCGGCGTGGTGGTGTTGGTCTGGACCGCGGTGTTGACCGTCGGCATTGGCTGCATCATTGTCTGGTTGATGAAGGGCCCCGCCTATGTGGCCGATGGCTACAGCGTGTCGCACAGCGACAAGCCCAAAGTGTGAGCCCTGCGGGATCGAGGTCAAAAACTGTCAATCGTCGTAATGCCCACGGCACGCGATCACGTCCAAATCGGCATCGTCCACGGCATACACCAGTCGGTGCGCTTCATCAATCCGCCTTGACCAGTACCCAGCCATGTTGCCCAACAGGGGTTCGGGCTTGCCAATGCCTGTCAACGGATCACGCGCTGCCGCTTCGATCAGCGTATTGATGCGCTTCAATGTCTTTTTGTCCTGCCCCTGCCAATAGGTGTAGTCGTCCCATGCGGCCGGGGTGAATCGGATAGACCGCGCCATGTATCAAACCTTGGTCAGTTCGCGCCGGGTGGCCTTGCCTGCTTTGTGCTGTGCGATTGACTTGGCCAGGTGCGCCGCGTTAGCCGGGGTCGATAGCAGGTGCATGGTTTCCATGATGCTTTGGTAATGGTCAAGTGACATCACCACAGCGTCCGCCCCGTCACGCCTGCTGATGACTGTCACGTCAGCATCGTTGTGCACGCCGTCCAGCACTGCTTTCAAAGAACTGCGGGCTTCGGAATAAGTGACAATTTTCATGGTCTGGGTGCTTTGCTAGTTGTACTTGAATTTGTGCAAGTATAACGCTATGCCTTTGCCATCATGACGCCTTGACGGTGTTTTCAGAGTAACCGCCTACCATCAGAACTGCCATGAATTTGATGGTAAGCAATGAAACCATCTGACGCAAAGAAAAACCCGCCACGCTAGGGAAACGTGCGGGTTTTGACTTGTTTTGATACGGTCTGAAACCGTCACTTGGAGCGGGTGAAGGGAATCGAACCCTCGTATGAAGCTTGGGAAGCTGCCGTTCTACCATTGAACTACACCCGCGTTTTAAGTTGTTGATTTAAAACAACTTTTTCCTGACCAAAACGACACGATGGGTCAGTTCAGTGGGGGATTTTACCCCTAAAATTACCGGCTCAACTCCAAGCAACTGGGGGCTGTCAAACCCTTTTGACGGTCCACCATGACTTACGGAATCCAGCTTGAGAAGAAAAAATTTGGCATTTACTACTTTCGGAAAACCATGCAGGTGCCATCTTTCAGCGTACGAGTCGGCGCCTTCTTCATCGCCGCAGCTGAGCGTTTGGCAGGCACCACCGGATCACGCGTGGCGTTGGCCGCCTGTTCCTAAACGGTAAACGCTAACGACACCCGTGCTTGGTGCATGTGCCACTCCACATGGTAGGCCAGTATGCACAGAAGAATATGCATACGCATCCCGCCTAACGTGTCGTTACGGCTTATTCACCCAGAATCCATCGCCTGGTGCCAGCACTTTCCCGTTCAAAGTGAAGTCGAGATAGCTCTTGGCGGTAATGTAGTCGGTCAGTTTGGTCGCGCCTTGTGCCTCCAGACTGGGAGCGTAAAAGTACCAGCCGCTTTGCAGCGCATCCCAGGCCCAGAGTGTGGTCAGGTTGATCGGAACGACACCGGCGGCCGGGGGTTCCGCACCGATGGCCTTGTTGAAAGCGCTCGGTGTCTTGTTATCACCAATGGCGATTAGATTCCAGCCCGACAACAACAGACTTGATCCATCCAGTTTCGGTTGCAATGAGTTTGAAGTCACCAGGGCTGGGGCCGAGACCGTTGCACTGAACTCAATTTTGGCGTTGACCCAGAAACCTTCCCCCGCACCGATCGAAGTCAATACGTCGTAGCCTTTGTTCTCAGCGTAGTCAAGCAATTGCTGGCCCGTTAGTGTCGGTGTGTAAAACGCCCACTTGGACAGGCTGGCAAGCCACTTCCAGACTGTGATGATCTTGCTTTCATCATTGAACGCTGCCGCATCGATGGTGCCGGTGCCTCCATTGCCCACTAGGTTCCAGCCCGGCACCAGAGTCAAGGTCAATGTCGTACTGCCCAAGGTAGTGGTCGTCGTCGAGCTGGTGGTTGAAGTCGAAGTTGTAGACGATGTTGATGTCGTGGTCGTGCTTGTACCCGAGATCACTATGGTGACTGAACTGGACAGCGCAGAGCAGTTGTTGGCCGCGTCACAAGCCGCTACTGCGTAGCTATAGCTGCCGCCATCGGCGACCGCATGGTCAGGCCAGAAGTTATTGTTTGCCCCACCGGGTTGGCCAGCGAGGACACTATTGCGGTAAACCTTGTAACCGCTAACGCCCACGTTGTCGGTGGAAATACCCCACGACACGTTAACCACCTTGGCGCCAGCCAAACTTGCCTCTACGGCATTGACTGAGCCAGGTACCGTGGGGGCCGTGGTATCGCCGCCACCACTCCCGCTGCCATAGGTAAAGCTACCCTGGGCAAACGAAGTGCCATCAGTACACGCACTGCTGCGCTGCACCAACACGTTGTAGTTGTAGCTTGTCCCCGGTGTCAACGGCGGGCCGTCATAAACAACCGAGTTGGCCGAGACGTTGTAGCGGTCCCATAGGTGGTTGTTGTTGCTGTCATTGAGCTCAACGCCATAAACCGCATTGGCATCACCAATTCCGGTCCAACTAAAGGTCAGCGCACCGGTCACAGAACCGGTTGGTGCGAGGTTGGTGGCAAATTGCTGCTGGAAGCATGACACCGTCGCTGTTGCCGTGTGGCTGCCTGTGGCATCTTCAATCGTGAACGTGTAGTTGTACGGCAATCCACTTGGGTAGCTGGTCCAGACGCTGCCAAAGTAGGTGTTACTGGGAGCCATCCAGGAATTCCACGCGCCACCCACGGTGTCATAAGTCAGCGGTGCCGGATTGGCCACCGTGCCGGTAATGCCGGCACCTATCACGCTGACTGAAGTTGCAGTCTGGGGCGAGTCTTGGTACTGCGCCTGAATGGTATAGCCGTTGGCCCAATGCTGCGCATAAACCGTCGGATTGCTGCTACCGCCGCCGCTACCACACACGGCAATGTCTGCAGTTAAAGAAAATGTGCCATCCGCTTTGAGAGTCAGTAACCATTGACTGCCAGTGTGATCTGCGAAGTTCCAACTACCGACCACGTCACCGACCGTCCCGTTGGACCGCGTCCAGGTCATGTTGTCTTTGCCGGTCCAGGCCATGGTGGTGGCAGAGATGGTTGTTACGGTATTGATCACTTCGCCGCCGGCAGGCCCCTCACAAGCAAAGTCAGAGCTGGTGACATTGGCCGTCAATGCACCAGTTGCAGAATTCCAGGTGTAGCTGCCACTGGCCTGGTGTGGTCCAGGCCCAGCGTCCAAGTCGCCCAGAGTTGCAAAACTGGTGCGTTGCACGTTGGAGACGCGCAATTCATCGATCTGCAAACCGCTGGCGCTGTAGCCCAGCAGGACTGAGCCGCCGTAGCCACTGGCTGGCATGCCCGTATTGGTGTCACTGCCCACTTGCACACCGTTGAGGTAGAGCTTGGCCCCGGCGCTGCCCCAAGTGGCGGCAACATGAGTCCAACGGTTCAGTGGCACCGTCGTGGCACCAGAATTCAAGGAAAAAGCGGCCCAGGCACCCGCTTGAAGTTGGCCAGTAGACGTTACGTTCATGCTAAACGTCCAGCCTGCACAAGCTCCCGGATATGGCCCTTGGTTTACCAGTGCTACGCCGCTGGCGTAGCTGGTCAGGTAGGTCCAAAATTCGATCGTTCCGTTGGCCTGGCTCAGCAATTGGCCGCCGGGGTACTGCAAGTATGTGGCTGAACCAACCGGCTGACCGCTTGGTGCCAGCAGCGTCAAAGCCTGGCTCAGGCCGTTCGGGCCGTCAGCAAACGCCGAGTTTGGCGTTGCTGATGCCTTGGGACCACCGCAGGCCGCGCCGCTTTCGCTGAAAGCCAGGATATTGGCACTGGTGGCCCCATTAAAGTGATCGATCAAGACGGTGTTGGCATCTGACGCGTATGGCATTTTCAGGCCGGGGTCAAACGCTTCAAGGCTTGCTAGGGCAACGTTGTCAGCGCCAGCACCTCCGGCTACATAGAGCTTGCCATTGATCACGCCACCGGTGGTACTGGAGCGCGGCGTCGGCATTTTTGGCTGGGCTGTCCATACATCGGAAACTGGGTTGTATTCCTCAGTAGCGGTCAGACCCGCTACGAAAATATGACCACCAATGACCGCAGTGGTAGCTGCCGTGTCCACCTGATGTGTGGCTTTGCTTGCCCAACTGTTGGTCAGCGGGTTATAGACCTCGATGGTTTGGGACATCACCAAGCTTTGCGCAGCAGTGGAGCCACAGCAGCCGCCCATCACATACAAAAGGTTGTTGGCCACGACTGCATTGGCCAGCGCGCGTGCACTGGGCATGGGAGCCTGAGTGACCCAACTGTCCGTGACCGGGTTGTACACCTCTAGCACTGCGGTGGTTGGTGCACACCAGCCCAGGCAACCCCCTGCGACATAGAGCAGCCCGTCCATTGCCACCACCGCCGGAGCTGAACGAGCCGTGGGCATTGAGGTTTTGGCAGTCCAACTGTTAGTGGCCGGGTCATAGACTTCTAGCGCGGCCATTTTTTGGCCACTAACACCATTGCCACCCACGACATAAAGCTTGCCATTAATTACCGCCGCTCCCAGGCTGTTGCGTGCGGTTGGCATCGCCTCTTTTGCAACCCAGGTGTTGCTGGCTGGGTCATAGACCTCCAGGCTCGACAGGGGGGTTGCGCCATTCTGCCCACCCACCACGTACAGTTTGCCGCCGATGACACCGCCGGCCGCACCCGAGGACCGGGCGGTGAGCATGGGTGCCTTGATCTGCCACGTTGTTGGTGCGCCGACGGGCAGCGTTGTGGTGGTGGTAGATGCAGTCGTAGTTGACGTTGACGTTGACGTTGAGGTTGACGTTGTCGTTGTCGTTGACGTTGACGTTGACGTTGACGTTGACGTTGACGTTGACGTTGTCGTTGAGGTCGATGTGGTGGTGGTCACCATCACTGGTGGGCGGATTTGAATAATGACCGCTGATGCCGGTGCCAGTGGATTGGGTGTGTAAAGCGCATACAGGTTACCCGCATTGTCAAATGTCAACTCGGTGCTGCCTCCGCCGCCGAGGGTTGCAACCCGCGTTGAAGATGACACCAGATAGCCATCTGCCTGGGCAAACCGATATATCGAATTACCCAGAAAAGTACCAAAATCGGTATTTCGAGTCGAGAGGTAAATATCGCCAGCCGCGTCTTTGGCGATGCCACGCGCGGGCAAGTTGGCAATGAGCACCGACATTGAACTGTCTGTATTGACCTGATAGACATTGCCAAAATCACCGTTTGACTTTAATCGACCGGTCACCAGCGTCGGCCCTCTGGCATCCATGCCAGACGGTCGGAAATCGGGCAAATCTTTGATCAAAGCGCCGTTGGCCGCGTTAGAAATCTTGCCGCTATTAGCGGTTCCATTAGACTCACTGACCAGCAATTGGCCATCTTGAAAATCAAGGCCAGTCACAAAGGCCGCGTTGCTTGGGTAGGAATAAGCCTGACTGCCAGCGCTGTAGTTTGATGCTGCTGTCAACTTCAAAATATTCACCTGACCGGTGTTGTCGTTCAATGCTGATGCCGTATAAAGATCAAGCGCAGCATCAAAAGCGATGGCGCGGGCATCAAACGGCAGAGTAGCGAACGGCAACGCTGTATAAGCCGCATTCAGGTAGGGTAGATCGAAAGCCGGATAGACAAAAGCGCCAAAAGTATCGCCCACTTGCACTGGGCCACCTTGCCCCATCATGACGCCGTTGCTCACCACTGCCATACAACCGCCAGCGGCACAACCCACGCCACCCATTTGGTTGCCGGGGTCGGTGGTGATGGCAAATTTGCTGCCGACCAGCACACCGTCTTTGCCGACATACTGGCCGTAAATATCCCAACAGGAACCCTCGTTGGCATCACAAACACCGTTCATGTTGACATCGTTCTTCATGTCGATCCAGGTCACCAAATGACGGCTGCCGTCAAAACTGATGCTGGTCGCCATCTGACTGCCAAGTTCGGTGTTGACGCTGATCACGCCCCCGACAAGACTGCCGTTTGCGACGCTGACGCGCTGGGCATAAACATCCCAGCCGGTGCTGTTCTGATCCGACCACAGCACCATGTATTGGCTACCGTCAAACGACACCGCCACCGGGTTGTCGCTGGGTGCCGGACTGGCGTTGATGGAGATTTCGCCCATAGGAACACCCGTTGGGGTAACAAACCTGCCACGCACCTCTTGATCCAGCGAATCCTCTTTCCAGACGACAAAGAAATTCTCGCCGTTGGCGCCGTTGAAGGTCACGCTGCTGCTATTGCCAAAACCTTGACTGATGCGGAACTCACTGCCCACAGTGCCGTCGGGCGCGATGATGCGTCCGGCAATGTAGCGATTATTGGAGGCATCGCCCAGCGCGGAATTAATGAGCCGGGTATAGGTCATCAGGTACTTGCCGCCGCCGTACGCCAACATATTCTGCCCGTCCATCGAAATGCCCGCACCGCTGATGTCCAGTGCTGCCCCGACCTTGGCCCCTGCCGCGCCGATGAATTGGCCATAGACCTTGAACGGTTCCCAACTGTTCTTGATGCCCTGATCTTCTTCCCACGTTACCAAATAGTTGGTTCCGTCAAAGGCGACCCCGCCAGCGCAGCATGATTGACCGTCATGGCCCAACGGGATCACGGCACCCATGGTGGTGCCACCAGGCAACACCAGTTGTGCCGCAACCTTGCCAGCTGCTTTATCGCTTTGCAGCGCCAGCAAAAAATGATTGTTGCCAAAAGCCGCCGCCGTCCCGGCCCAACCGCTTGCAATGGGCAGCTTCCCACCCACTACAGGCACCGATGCTACAGCTGAGCCGACCAGCCCACTGGCAAGCAGCAAAAACCCCAAGGAAAAGCCGAGCCAGTCATGCCTGATCTGACTGATGTAACGCATTGACAGGCCTAACACTGATTTCAGATTAGATTGCATTTCAAGCACTCCTTGACAGGTTCATCTGCCAAATTTAAGCCGATAAAATTGGTCTCAAGGCTGCTTCTACGCCTTTACAAAAAGCAAGATTTTGCGCTACATCAAACAAATAAAATTTATATTTCAAGCTACAGCGATTGGAATTGGATACTGACCAGGTTCCCGCATGAATCCAAAGCGATACCCAGTACGATGAATCTTGAATTTCATGCCTGATTGCTGGGGGCTTACAGTTTGACGTCGGCACCAACGGCATAGCCTGCCGCTTCGCTCATATCGACTAAACTGGTCGCACTGTCAACTTAACAACACTGATGTGAAGGGAATCGCGATGAAAAAATTTGCTGTACTGGCTTTGCTGGTGTGGGGTACCTGGGCGCAGGCGCAAGCCCCTGCGGCAACTCCATCGTCCCCAGCCAAGAAAGAACTGGTGACCAAGGTGCTGGCCTTGCAGCAAGGGGCGATCGAGCAGGTGGCACAGGCCGTGGTGGAGCGCCCGGCGCTACAGATGATGCAGCAGGCGAGTTTGGCGTTGCAGACGCGGGTGGCACCTGACAAGCGCGAAGCGATCGCCAAGAAAATTCAGGAAGACCTTAACAAGTACGCCGCCGACGTCGGCCCCAAGGCGCGCGAGCAGGCGGTCAAGTTGGGGCCGTCAACCATTGGTGTTTTGCTGGACGAAAAATTTACCGAGGCTGAGCTTAAAGAGCTGATCGGCATCATGGAGTCGCCTGTGAACCGCAAGTTTGCGCAGATGGCACCAGAGTTTCAGAAAGCATTGGCTGAGAAGCTGGTGGCGCAGTCCAAAGCCAGCGTGGACCCCAAGGTCAAAGCGTTGGAACAAGCGATCGTGATGCACCTAGACTTGCCAGCGCCTGCGCCCGCCAAACCGGCTTCGCAGTTGCTGGGCGCGCCCAAGAAATAGATTTATTTCAGGATGTCACCGACGCAGACGTATTTGATTTCGACGTAGTCGTCGATTCCCAGGTGCGAGCCCTCGCGGCCCAAGCCCGACTGTTTGACCCCGCCAAACGGCACGTGTTCGGTGGCCAAAATCCCTACGTTGACCCCCACCATGCCGTATTCCAGCGCTTCGCTCACGCGCCAGATGCGGCCAATGTCGCGGCTGTAAAAGTAGCTGGCCAAGCCAAATTCGGTGTGGTTGGCGGCATAAATGGCATCTGCTTCGGTCTCGAACTTGAATACCGGGGCAAACGGGCCAAAGGTTTCTTCACGCGCGCACAGCATGTCGGCGCTGGCATCGGCAATCACTGTGGGCTCAAAGAACAGCCCCGGCAGGCGCTTGCCGCCACACAGCAAACGGGCACCCTTGGCAAGTGCGTCCTGCACGTGGCGCTCTACCTTTTGGAGTGCCGCCTCTTCAATCAGCGGCCCTTGGTTGACGCCGTCGGCAAAGCCGTTGCCCACCTTGGCGGTTTTCACCTTGGCGGCAAACTTGGCGACAAACTCGTCATAGACACCGGCCTGCACGTACAAGCGGTTGGAGCACACGCAGGTTTGCCCGGCGTTGCGGTACTTGCTGGCAAAAGCGCCTTCCACAGCGCTATCGATGTCGGCATCGTCAAACACGATAAACGGTGCGTTGCCACCGAGTTCCAGGCTGAGTTTTTTGACCGTGGGCGCAGATTGCGCCAGCAAAATGCGGCCCACTTCGGTGCTGCCGGTAAAGCTGATGTGGCGCACGATGTCGCTGGCACAAAACACCTTGCCGATGGCAATGCTGTTGTCGGCGTCGGCGCTCAAAATGTTGAGCACTCCCGCCGGAATGCCCGCGCGCTGCGCCAGTTCGGCCAGCGCCAAGGCGCTCAAGGGGGTGAGTTCGGCCGGTTTGATGACCACCGGGCAACCAGCCGCCAGCGCGGGCGACACCTTGCGTGTGATCATGGCCATGGGAAAGTTCCACGGCGTGATGGCGGCGCACACGCCGATGGGCTGGCGCAGCACCAACAGGCGGCGGTTGTTGTCAAACTGCGGCAGCGTTTCGCCATTGATGCGCTTGGCTTCTTCGGCAAACCACTCGACAAAGCTGGCCCCGTAGGCGATTTCGCCTTTGGCTTCGGGCAGCGGTTTGCCTTCTTCGGCGGTCATGATGCGCCCCAGGTCGTCCTGGTTGGCCATGATCAGGTCGAACCACTTGCGCAAAATGATGCTGCGCTCTTTGGCGGTTTTGGCGCGCCAGGCCGGCCAGGCAGCGTTGGCTGCGGCAATGGCCTTTTCAGCATCCGTTGTGCCCAGGTTGGCCACATCGGCCAGGTGCGCACCGGTGGCTGGGTCGGTCACGGCAAAGCGGCTGGCACCAGCGACCCACTGGCCGTTGATGAAAGCGTCGGTTTTGAGCAGGCTGGGGTCTTTGAGTTGGGCGAGGGGTGAGGCAGACATGAAGGCTCCTGGATATATAAAAAAACGGGCTCTAGCCCTGGTGAAATAAGCGTGAGTAGCTATAAATATTGATGATTTGTCAACGTCTGGGAACGCCTGGCAGCACGCACAGCATTTCAAACAGCAGATTGGCGCCCAGCAAGGCGGTGTTTCCGCTGGGATCATACGGGGGTGACACCTCCACCAAGTCGCAGCCCACCAGATTCAGCCCCCAGCAACCACGGATGATCTCCAGCGCCTGCGGCACCGTCAGGCCGCCTATTTCAGGGGTGCCGGTGCCGCCCGCGTAGGCCGGGTCGATGCCGTCGATATCAAAGCTCAGGTAACACGGTGCGTCGCCCACGGTAGCGCGCACGTTGGCCATCAGGGGGCTGAGCGACTGCCACCAGACCTCGTGCGCCAGCGTCAGGTGAAAGCCCTGCTGACGCGGCCAGTCAAAGTCATCCGCCGCGTAGCCACTGCCGCGCAAGCCGATCTGGAACACCCGCTCGCACTGCAGCAGGCCTTCTTCAACCGCACGACGAAACGGCGTGCCGTGCGCGATGGCCTCGCCAAACATGTCGGCGTTGACATCGGCGTGCGCGTCCACATGCACCAGTGCCACCGGGCCATGCTTCTTGGCCATGGCGCGCAGGATGGGCAGGGCAATGGTGTGGTCGCCGCCCAGCGTGAGCGGAATGCAGTCGTGCGCCAGCAGTTCGTCGTAAAAGTCGGTGATGATGGGCAGTGATTTGTCCAGCGAATAGGTGTTGATCGGCACGTCGCCCAGGTCTGCTACCTGCAGTGTGTCAAATGGAGCGGCCCCGGTGGCCAGGTTGTAGGGGCGGATCAGCGACGACTCGGCGCGGATGGCCCGTGGACCGAACCGCGCGCCCGGGCGATGGCTGGTGCCAATGTCCAGTGGTATGCCGACAAAGGCTGCGTCCAGACCGTGCGCGGTGGTTGCCGTTGGCAGCCGCATCATGCTGGCGATGCCGCCAAAGCGTGGCATGGCGTTGCCCGACAGGGGTTGATTTTTGCCGTTCATGGGGTTAACGCGACATGCCAACACGCTGTCTGGTAGCAGCAATTTTTCTACAGGGGGTAGCTGATTTGGGGTCGGATCCCAATTCGGGGCGGAGTATTTGAACTTGCTCAAGTAGCGTCACCGAATTGGGCTCTGACCCCAATTCTGCGGCTCGTACAGACGGACTGAATTTCATATTCTGGGCAGGTGCTGTGACCATGGCGGTCAGCGCCGCCGCCCGCGCAGCCATTCCAGCGCCAGCATCAGCGTGGTGGTGAAGATGATCAGCAGCGTGGCCACGGCGGCAATGGTGGGGTTGATGTTTTCACGGATGCCGGTAAACATCTGGCGCGGCAGGGTGACCTGCGTTGGTCCGGCGATGAACAACGTTACCACCACCTCGTCAAACGAGGTGGCAAAGGCAAAAAGCGCGCCAGAGATAACCCCTGGCGCGATGATGGGTAGCGTGATGCGGAAAAAAGTGCTCAAGGGGTTGGCTCCTAAGCTGAGCGACGCACGCACCAGGTTTTCGTTGAAGCTTTGCAGGGTGGCCAGTACGGTGGTCAACACAAACGGTGCGCCCAGTGCGGCGTGCACCAGCACCAGGCCAAGGTAAGTGTCATTCAGACCAATGCGCGCAAAAAAGATGTAAGTGCTGACGGCGACCACCACAACGGGTACCACCATCGGCGCAATCAGCAAACTCATCAATAAGCCCTTGCCAAAGAAGTTCACTCGCGCCAGGCCGACCGCGGCCATGGTGCCCAAAATGGTGGCCAAAATGGTGGCCAAGGGTGCCACGATGAAACTGTTGCGTGTGGCGCGCGCCCAAGCATCTGATGAAAACAGGTTGTGATACCAGCGCAGCGACCAGCCCGGCACGGGGTAGGACAAAAACGTGCTGTCGCTGAACGACAACGGCACGATCGCCAGGATCGGCAGCAGCAAATACAGCAGCACCAGCACGCCAACACCGCGCAGCAGGTACCAGCCGATCTTGTCGGACAGCGTGGCGTAAGCCGGAAACATCGGCCGCGTGGGCAGTGACATCGCTTTACCCCAGACTCAGTTCTGATTTGACGACGCGCCGATACACTGCATACAGCACCAGCGTGGCGCTCAGCAGCACGGCACCCAGCGCGCAGGCCATGCCCCAGTTGACGGTCACGTTGGTGTACTGGGCAATGTAGTAGCTCAGCATCTGGTCGCCCGCACCCCCCAGCAGGGCCGGGGTGACGTAATAGCCAATGCTCAAAATAAATACCAGCAGTCCACCGGCTCCCATGCCGGGGTAGGTTTGCGGCATATAGACCCGAAAGAAAGCTGCCAGTGGCGATGAGCCCAGCGACACCGCCGCGCGCAAATACGTTGGCGGCACGGATTTCATCACGCTGTAGAGCGGCAAAATCATGAACGGCAGCAGAATGTGCACCATGGCGATGATGACGCCCAGCCGGTTGAACAGCAGCGGCAATGGCTGGCTGATGAAGCCCAGTTCAAGCAGCGCGCGGTTGATCAGCCCGTTGTTTTGCAACAGCACGATCCATGCCGCCGAGCGCACCAGAACCGAAGTCCAGAACGGCACCAGCACCAGAATCATCAGCATATTGGCCTGGCGCGCGCTCAGGGTGGACAGCCAGTACGCCAGCGGGTAACCCAGCAACAGGCAGGCCAGCGTCACCACCGCGCTGATGCTGAAGGTACGTGTCAGGATATTGAAAAAAGCGGCAGATTCTGGATCTACCTGCACGATGTCGCCCTGCACATTGCGCTTCAGGTCAACGGCGGTTAGCAGGTAGTCGGGCGTCCAGCGCGAGCCGTTTTTGGCAATCGCCTGCCAGTAGCCCAACTCTTCCCAGCGCGGGTCCAGCTCCAGCATGCGCGCTTTGACCTGCGCGGGCGACAAGTTGGCCTCAAAGGGCAGGGCGCGGAAGGTGCTCATCACCAGCGAGCGGCCACCGGCAATTTCACTGTTGAGCCGACGTGCCAGGTTACCGGCATCGGCCTGCTCGGTAATGGCCGACAGGTCAGCGATCAACGCAGCGTAGGCCGCCTCGGGTGGGGCCGTGGTGCGGTCCCATGTGTCCAGCACCGCCACCGTTTGGCGCAAGGTACTGGCCACCTCCGGGTTTTCTACTGCGCGCACCAACAACGCGCCGATCGGTACGATGAAGAAGGCCAGCAAGAAAACCAGCAAAGGCAGCGTCAAAGAAATGGCAAAGGCCTTTTTGCGACGCTGTGAACGCCGCAACTGCGCCTTCAGGTCGCCCGGAATCACGCCAGCGGCAGGCGCTGAAACAAAGTTGGCGGTGGTCGTAGTCACGGTCTTTGCCCTGTCTCGCAACGCGCTTATTGGGCGGCCCAGGCGGCAAAGCGTTTTTCCAGCGCCTCGCCCTGATCAGCCCAGAAACCGACGTTGAACTGCAGCGCGGTCTTGGCGTTGGCCGGAGCGGTCGGCAGACCGGAGAGCACCTTGGCATCGAGCTTGGCCAGCGCCTTCTTGTTGGTCGGGCCGTAGGCGATGTTCTTGGCGTATTCGGCCTGGGCATCGGCACCGCTGGCCATGGCGATGAACTTCAGTGCCACGTCCTTGTTGGGTGTGCCCTTGGGCATGACCCAGTAATCGAGGTCATAAATGCCACCGGTCCAGGTGATCTTGAGGTTTTTGCCTTCGCGCTGAGCGGCATCAATGCGGCCGTTGTAGGCGGTGGTCATGACCACGTCACCGGCGACCAGAAACTGCGGCGGCTGCGCACCGGCTTCCCACCACTGGATGTTGGACTTGAGCTCGGTGAGTTTCTTGAACGCGCGGTCGGCGCCTTCTTTGGTTTTGAGCACCTTATAGACGTCGGCCACGGCCACGCCATCGGCCATCAGGGCAAATTCAACGTTGTAGCGGGCACCCTTGCGCATGGCGCGCTTGCCGGGGAATTTTTTCACGTTCCAGAAATCGGCCCAGGTGGTGGGGGCGGTCTTGAGCTTGTCGCCGTTGTAGGCCATGACGGTGGACCAGACAAAGGTGCCGATGCCGCATTCATGGATGGCAGCCGGTTGAAAGTCGGCCTTGTTGCCGATCTTGCTGTAGTCGAGCTTTTCAAACAGGCCTTCGTCGCAGCCACGCGCCACGTCGGGACTTTCCACTTCCACCAAGTCCCAGGTGACCTTTTTGGACTCGACCATGGCCTTGATTTTGGCTTGCTCGCCGTTGTATTCCACGCCCACGACCTTGTTGCCGGTGGCCTTCTCGAACGGGCCAAAGTAGGCCACTTTTTGCGCGTTGCCGTTGGCGCCGCCAAAGTTGACCACGGTCAGCTGGGTCTCGGCGTGGCTGGCAACAGCCAGCAAGGCGGCACAGGCGGCCACGAGGGGTTTGAGTTTCATGAAATGTCTCCTTCAGGGTAGTTAAGCAAGTTCAAAAAAATGCAAGCAGATCAAAGGTAGACCCGCAAATGCTCGGGAGGCAGGTGCAACCAGACCGCCTCGCCCGCCTGGGGCAAGGTCTGGCTGTCCAACGCAATCTTGACAGTGGCTTCGGTCTGCTGGCCGACCTGGCAGCGCAGACGCAAATGGTCGCCCAGGTAAATCACATCATTCACCTTGGCGGGCACACAGTTGGAGGCGGGGCGGCTGCTTTCGGTATGAACGCGGATGCGCTCGGGCCGGATGCACGCCTTGACCGATGTGGACACGCTCGCGGCGTTGACGTTGATGCCAGAGACGTTGCCACCATCGTTCAGTTGCACGCTGCACTGGCCCTGGTCAACAGCGCGCACTTCGCCGTGGAACACCGTGTTGTCGCCAATAAACCCGGCCACAAAGCGGTTGGTGGGTGTTTCATACAGGCTGGTAACGGTGTCAATTTGCTGAATCATGCCGTCGTTGAACACGGCCACCCGGTTGGACATGGTCAGTGCCTCGGACTGGTCGTGCGTGACGTAAACAAAGGTCAGCCCCAGCTTGCGGTGCAATTCTTTCAGCTCGAGCTGCATGTGTTCACGCAATTGCTTGTCCAGTGCGCCCAGTGGTTCGTCCATCAGCACCAGTTGCGGGTCAAACACCAGCGCGCGCGCCAGTGCCACACGTTGTTGCTGCCCGCCCGAGAGTTGCCCCGGAAAGCGCGCCCCCAGCGTGCCCATTTGCACCATGTCCAGCGCGCGCAAGACCTTGGCCTCGCGCTCGGCCTTGCCCAGTTTGCGCACGGTCAGCGGGTAGCCCACGTTGTCGGCAATCGACAGGTGCGGGAACAGCGCGTAGTTTTGAAACACCATGCCAAAGTTGCGCTTGTGCGGCGGCGTTTTGGTGATGGGTTTGCCCGACAGCAGAATCTCGCCCGAAGTGGGCGACTCGAACCCGGCCAGCATCATCAGCGTGGTGGTCTTGCCCGAACCCGAGGGCCCCAGCAGCGACAAAAATTCGCCGCTCTGGATGTCCAGATTCAGGTCACTCACCACCAGCGTGGTGCCGTCGTAAGATTTTTGGACGCTGGAGAAGCGGACCAGAGGTTCAGATGCCATTCGTTGCTATTCTTTCAAAAGCACGCTGCGCACTTGGGATAAGGGCTACAGGCTGTTTTTATATGCAAAGAGTGTGCCAGTCAGGCCACTGCCGCCAGGCTGGCTTCCATGATACCCAGGCCCTCGTCAACAATCGCATCGCTGGCGGTCAGTGGCACCAGAATGCGCACCACGTTGCCGTAGGTGCCGCAGGTCAGCAAAATCAGACCGCGTTTGGTGGCCTCTGTCGCCAGCGACTTGGCCAGTTCGGCACTGGGCTGGTGCGCGTCGCCGCCCTTGCACAGTTCAATGGCCACCATGGCACCCAGACCGCGCACGTCGCAGATGCGCTTGTCTTTCGCGGCCAGCGCTTTCAGGCGCGTGGTCATGCGCACGCCCAGCGCCTTGCTGCGCTCCAGCAGTTTGTCTTTTTCAAACACGTCCAGCACCGCCAGCGCCGCTGCGCAGGCCACCGGGCTGCCAGCATAGGTGCCGCCCAGGCCACCCGCTGCGGGTGCGTCCATGATCTCGGCACGACCGACCACACCTGAAATGGGGTAGCCACCAGCCATCGATTTGGCCATGGTGATCAGGTCAGGCGCGACACCGCTTTGCTCGATGGCAAACCAGGTGCCGGTGCGGCCCGCGCCGGTTTGAATCTCGTCGGCAATCATCACGATGCCGTGCTGGTCGCACAGTGCGCGCAGGCGCTGCAAAAAGTCAAACGGCGCCACGTTGAAGCCGCCTTCGCCCTGCACCGGCTCGACGATGATGGCCGCCACATGGCTGGCTTCGATGTCGTTCTTGAAAATGCTCTCTACAGAGTTGATAGCATCATCCACAGACACACCGTGCGCTGCATTGGGAAACTGTGCATGAAAAATTTCGCCAGGAAAAGGCCCAAAGCCCAGCTTGTAGGGGGCCACCTTGCCGGTCAGGCCCAGCGTGAGCAGCGTGCGCCCGTGGTAACCGCTGGTAAAGGCGATGACACCTGGGCGCTTGGTGTAAGAGCGCGCGATCTTGACGGCGTTTTCAACCGCCTCGGCACCGGTACTCAAAAACAGCGTTTTCTTGGCAAAGTTGCCCGGTGCCAGCGCGTTGAAGCGCTCGGCCAGCTCCACATAGGGTTCATAGGCCAGCACCTGAAAGCAGGTGTGCGTGTACAGGTCAATCTGGGCCTTGACGGCCGCTTTGATCTCGGGGCGGCAGTGGCCGGTGTTAAGCACCGCAATGCCGCCGGCAAAGTCGATGTAGCGTTTGCCTTCCACGTCCCACACCTCGGCGTTTTCGCCACGGGCGATGAAAACTTCGTGGCTTTGGCCGACACCGCGGGGAATAGCGGCTTTGCGGCGGGCCATGAGAGCGGCATTGGTTTGTTGGGTTTTGGTCAGCATAGGGTTTCCTGGAAGAGGGTTGGCGTTGATCGATGGTCGCACTGTACGGTGCTTGCGGCGCTTCAACCATATACAGTTGCGCCTATTTGCACGATGTACTGTGCAGTACCCGCACCCGCTACATAGAAACCCTGATACGCTAGACAGATGTTGACGCTGAACCCTCAAAGCTCCACACCCCTGGTACTGCAAATCGTTGCCGGTATCAAGGCCGACATTGAAGACGGCACGCTGCGTGCGGGCTCCAAGGCACCTTCCATCCGCCAGTTTGCCCACGCGCACAACGTGAGCGTGTTCACCGTGGTGGATGCCTACGACCGGCTGGTGGCGCAGGGCTACTTTGCCTCGCGCCCGCACTCCGGGTTTTTTGTCAAGCAGCGGCCCTCTGTGGCGGCCGAGTTGCCGGGCCACGGGCCCAACTTCAGCTTTGACTCGATGTGGTATTTGCGCCGCATTTTCGAAAACCGCGCGCTGCGCATGAAGCCGGGTTGCGGCTGGTTGCCGGGCGACTGGCTGTTTCAGGATGGCGTGCGCCGCGGCTTGCGCGGGCTGGCGGCCGACGACGTCGATCTGGGCGGGTATGGCGAGCCCAAAGGCTACCCGCCGCTGCGCCAACTGGTACGCGACTTGCTGCTTGAGCAGGAGATCACCGTCAGCGCCGAGCAGGTGTTGCTCACCCATGGTTCCAGCCAGGCCATGGACCTGGTGGCGCGCCGCCTGGTGCGCCCGGGCGACGCGGTGCTGGTGGACGACCCGGGCTACCCCAATCTGTTGTTTTCGTTGCGCTTTCTGGGCGCGCGGCTGATCGGCGTGCCACGTACCGCAGCGGGGTACGACCTGGTGGCGTTGGAAAAGTTGGTGCTGGAACACAGCCCCAAGGTATTTTTTACCCAGCCGCGCTTGCAAAGCCCGACCGGCTCGGTGGCGCAACTGGCACATTTGCACCGCGTCATGCAACTGGCCGACAAGCACGATTTTCTGGTGGTGGAAAACGACATTTACGCCGACCTCGACCCCGAGCCACGGCCGTCGCTGGCCAGCCTGGACCAGTTGAACCGTGTGGTCTATATCAGCAGTTTTTCGAAAACCATTTCGCCCAATATCCGCGTCGGCTACCTGGCAGCCAACCCGGACCTGCTGGAAGACCTGGCGCAGCTCAAAATGATCTCGGGCCTGACTTCCAGCGAATTCAGCGAACGCATTGCGCACGGCGCGTTGCTCGACGGGCGCTGGCGCAAACATGTCAAAGGCTTGCGCGAACGGCTCGCCAAGGCGCACGTGGCCACGGCGGCGAAGTTGATCCAACTGGGTTTCGAAATTTTCTGCGAACCCAAGGCGGGCATCTTTTTATGGGCGCGCCACCCTGCCATTGCCGATTCGGCCGAGCTGGCCTACAAGGCCGCCGAGCAGGACATTTTGCTGGGCCCCGGCCATCTGTTCAGCGCCGACTTGCAGCCCAGCCCATGGTTGCGTTTCAACGTGATTTTTTGCGACGACCCGGCGCTGTATGCGTTTTTGGAAAGCTGCACATCGCCGTGATGGGTCAACGCCACCACGCCTCAACGCTTTTGGCGTCGCATGGGGTCAAAAGCCAGTTGCAAAAAAGTCTCATATTTCATAGCTACCAGCCGTTGAAAGATAAGGGCTAGAGCCTGTTTTTGTTCAAAATCTGTCAAACCGGACACCGGTGAGGCAGGGTGATTGGGTCAGGCGACCGGGCTTTGGGGCGAAATGCGTGTGCCTGAGGTGTTGGCGTACGCATCCCTCTTTTTCGCGCGTGCTTTCGCCCCAAAACCGCATGCGCCTGGCCCAGTCGCCCTGCCGTACGTCGATGTCTTTTGAATTCTTCGCCGCTTCTCTTGCCCACCGCACCGCTCATCACCCCCGATACAGCCGCCCTTGCCAGGTATCGCGCGCCAGCAGCAAGGCTTCCACTTGCGGCAACAGCTCGTGCAGGCGCATGTTCCAGGCCGGGGCGAGCTTGACCGACGGCGGCACCTCGCTGCCAATGCGCTGGATGGCGATGGTGGGTGCGAGCCGCTCCAGAAAATCCACCACCAGTTCAAAATAATTTTCCGGGTCCATGATCGGCAGGCTGGCCGGGTCGCGCCGCCACTGGTTGGCCAGCACCGTGTGCTTCATGATCTGCAATTGATGCAGTTTGAGGGATGTCAGCGGCAAGGCCGATAGCTTGCCTGCACCATCGAGCATGCTCTGACGGCTTTCACCGGGCAGGTCAAACATGATGTGCGCGCCCACTTGCAAACCGCGTACGGCGGCGCGGCGGATGGCATCTTGCGCGTCGGCAAAGGTGTGGCCCCGGTTGACGCGCGCCAGCGTGGTGTTGTCACACGACTCCAGCCCCAGCTCCAGCTCGATAAGTTTGCTTTGCGACAACTCGGCCAGGTAGTCCAGCACATCGTCGGGCACGCAGTCGGGCCGGGTGCCGATGACCAGACCGTCGATCTTGGGGTGCGCCAGCGCCGCACCATAAATCTGGCGCAACTGATCCACTGGCGCGTAGGTGTTGCTGTAGGCCTGAAAGTACGCCACAAAGTGCCGGGTGTTGGGGTAGCGGCGGGTAAAAAAGTCCAGCCCGGTGTCGATCTGGCGTGTGATGTCGGACTGGTCACGCAGATAAGACGGCGTGAAACCGTCGTTATTGCAGAAGGTGCAGCCGCCAACACCCTTACTGCCGTCGCGGTTGGGGCAGGTAAAACCGGCATCGACCGACACCTTTTGCACGCGGCCTCCGTGGCGCGCGCGCTGCTGGTCGTTCCAGGACAGGAATCGACGCTTGCCAAAGGTGGGGGAAATGGTTGAAACGGGCATGGGGGATTCGTAGGGTCGGTCGGGTCGCGCATGATAAGCGGGTCTGCCCTGTACATCAGAATCAGCAGTGGCCCGGCGATAATGCGACGCCCGTGTCTGCAGACAGGTGCCACCGTTTGGGTGCGCTTCTGCTCTCTTTAACGTATAAAACCCTATTTGTTATGACCTCGTCCGACATCTCTGTTGCCGACATCCGCAAGACCTTCCTCGACTTTTTTGCCTCCAAAGGCCACACCGTGGTGGCATCCAGCCCGCTAGTGCCCGGCAACGACCCAACACTTATGTTCACCAACAGCGGCATGGTGCAGTTCAAGGACGTGTTCTTGGGCACCGACAAACGCAGCTATGTGCGCGCCGCATCGGTGCAAGCCTGCCTGCGCGCTGGCGGCAAGCACAACGACCTGGAAAACGTGGGCTACACCGCGCGCCACCACACGTTTTTTGAAATGCTGGGCAACTGGAGCTTTGGCGATTACTTCAAGCGTGAGTCGATCGAGTGGGGCTGGGAACTGCTCACCAAAGTCTTCAAACTACCGCCCGAGCGCCTGCTGGCCACGGTATATGCCGAAGATGACGAGGCGTATGACATCTGGACAAAAACCATCGGCCTGCCGCCCGAGCGTGTGATCCGCATTGGCGACAACAAGGGCGGGCGCTACAAGAGCGACAACTTCTGGATGATGGCCGACACCGGCCCGTGCGGCCCGTGCTCCGAGATTTTTTATGACCATGGCGACCACATTCCCGGTGGCCCCCCGGGCAGCCCGGACGAAGACGGCGACCGCTTCATCGAAATCTGGAACCACGTGTTCATGCAGTTCAACATGGACGAGTCCGGTGCCGTAACGCCGCTGCCCGCGCCTTGTGTCGATACCGGCATGGGGCTGGAGCGGCTGGCCGCCATCTTGCAGCACGTGCACAGCAACTATGAGATTGACCTGTTTGACGCGCTCATCAAAGCCGCCGCGCGCGAGACCGGCTGCGCCGACCTGGGCAACCCGTCGCTGAAGGTGATTGCCGACCACATCCGCGCCACCGCGTTTTTGGTGAGTGATGGCGTACTGCCCGGCAACGAAGGCCGCGGCTACGTGCAGCGGCGCATCATCCGCCGCGCCATCCGCCACGGCTACAAGCTGGGCCAGAAGACACCGTTTTTCCACAAACTGGTGCCCGACCTGGTGGCGCAAATGGGCGCGGCCTACCCGAACCTGGCCGCACAAGCCGCGCGCATCATGGACGTGCTGCGCGTGGAAGAAGAGCGTTTTTATGAGACACTTGCCACCGGCATGGAGATTCTGGACGAGGCACTGGCGGGCGACGCGCGCGTGCTGCCGGGCGCGGTGGCGTTCAAGCTGCACGACACTTTCGGCTTTCCGCTGGACTTGTCCGCTGACGTGTGCCGTGAGCGCGGTGTCACGGTGGACAGCGCCGGTTTTGATGCCGCCATGGCGCAGCAAAAAGCGCAAGGCCGCGCCGCGGGCAAGTTCAAGATGGACAAGACGCTGGACTACACCGGCCCGGGCAATACTTTCATCGGCTACGAGCACCTCACAACCACTACAGAAGTTGTAGCTATTTACGCAGACGATATAAGCGCTACAGCCTTAAAAGAGGGTCAGACTGGGGTAGTGATTCTGGCCACCACGCCGTTCTATGGCGAAAGCGGCGGCCAGGTCGGCGACCGTGGCGCGATCTTTTCCGAACACGCCTTGTTTGAGGTGGCCGACACCCAAAAGCTCAAGGCCGACGTGTTTGCGCATCACGGCACGCTCAAGACTGGTGCGCTCAAGGTAGGTGACAGCGTCACGGCACACGTCAACTCCAGCGCGCGCGCCGCCACGCAGCGCAACCACTCGGTCACGCACCTGATGCACAAGGCGCTGCGTGAGGTGCTGGGCAGCCACGTGCAGCAAAAGGGTAGCCTGGTCAACCCCGAGCGCACGCGCTTTGACTTTGCCCACAATGCGCCCGTCACGGAAGCTGAAATCCGCGAAGTGGAAGCGCGCGTGAATGCCGAAATATTGGCCAACGCCGCCACGCAGTCGCGCGTCATGGACATCGAGTCGGCGCAAAAGACCGGGGCCATGATGCTGTTTGGCGAAAAATATGGCGAGTCGGTGCGGGTGCTTGACATTGGCAGCAGCCGTGAGCTGTGCGGCGGCACGCACGTGGCGCGCACCGGCGACATTGGCTTGTTCAAGGTGGTGGCTGAAAGCGGCGTGGCCAGCGGCGTGCGTCGTATCGAGGCCGTCACGGGTGAAAACGCCTTGCATTACCTGCAGCATCTGGAGAACAGCATGGGCAACGCCGCCCACCTGCTCAAGGCTCCTGTGGCCGAGGTGAACGACCGTCTGGTGAGTGTGCTGGAACACGTCAAAACGCTCGACAAAGATCTGACTGCGCTCAAAGGCAAGCTGGCTAGCGCCCAGGGCGACGAACTGGTGACGCAGGCGCAAGACATCAACGGTGTCAAGCTGCTGGTGGCGCGTCTTGAAGGCGCTGACGTGAAGACGCTGCGCGACACCATGGACAAGCTCAAGGACAAGCTCAAAACCGCCGTGATCGTGCTGGGCGTGGTGGACGGGGCCAAGGTGCAAATTGCCGTGGGGGTCACGCCCGACACCACCGCCAAGGTCAAGGCCGGCGAGCTGGTCAACTTTGTTGCCGCACAGGTGGGTGGCAAGGGCGGTGGCAAGGCCGATATGGCGATGGCCGGTGGTACCGAACCGGCCAAGCTGGCGCAGGCCTTGGACAGCGTCGTCGGTTGGGTCACCGCCAAACTCTGAACACTCTTTTATCAATAGCTGTTAGCCCTTGATTGATAAGGGCTGGAGACCTATTTGTCTTATAATTTTTGGACACGTCAACGGTGGTGTCTGTTGCTGTGGCTGGCATGGTTTGCAGTGGGCGCATCACCGGCGCAGGCGCAGGGCTACCAGTGGCGCACCTGGTCTGCGGGGTGGGTGCAACCGCCGCTGCAGGTGACTGACCTGTCGGGGCGTGTCTGGCGTTTGCCAGAGCTTGCAGGCAAGGTGGTGCTGGTCAACTTCTGGGCCAGCTGGTGTGAACCGTGCGTGACTGAAATGCCGTCGCTGCAGGCGCTGGCGCAGCGCTATCCCGACAGCGTGGTAGTGCTGGCGGTCAACTTCAAGCAGTCTCTGCCGGCCATCGACAGTTTTTTGCAGCGCACCGGGTTGACGCTGCCGGTGGTGGCCGATGCGCAAGGGCTGCTGGCGCGCCAGTGGGGCGTCAAGGTTTTTCCGGGCACGGTGCTGATCGACGCGCAAGGCAAGGCACGTGGTGCGGTGCAGGGCGAACTGGACTGGGGTGGCCCGAGTGCCCAAGCGCTGTTGCAACCCCTGTTACCCAGGTCACATTGAGCGGCTGGCCGGGCCTTCTAAAATCCTCCTCTTTTCAGGCATCCTCCACAAGGCAATTCATGAGTGCATTTTTGAATGAAACCGTATTAACCGTTCACCATTGGACCGACCGGCTGTTCAGCTTTACCACCACGCGTGACCCGATTCTGCGGTTTTCCAACGGCCACTTCACCATGATCGGCTTGCGTGTCGATGGCAAACCGCTGCTGCGCGCGTACAGCATCGTCAGCGCCAACTATGAAGACCATCTGGAGTTTTTGAGCATCAAGGTGCAAGACGGTCCGCTCACCTCCAAGCTGCAGCACATCAAGGTAGGCGACAAGATTGTGGTGGGCAAAAAGCCCACGGGCACCTTGCTGATCGACTACCTGCTGCCCGGCAAAAACCTGTACCTGTTTGGTACCGGCACCGGCCTGGCGCCGTTTTTAAGCATCGTGCGCGACCCCGACACGTATGAGAAGTTTGAAAAAGTCATTCTGGTCCACGGTGTACGCCAGGTGGCTGAGCTGGCTTACATGGACTACCTGACGGTGGATTTGCCGCAGCACGAGTTTTTGGGCGAGATGGTCACCCAGCAGATGCTGTACTACCCCACGGTCACGCGCGAACCGTTCAAAAACCGCGGCCGCATCACGGACCTGATCGAGTCCGGCAAGCTGCAGGCCGACCTGGGCCTGCCCAAGTTTGACCCGGCCACCGACCGCGCCATGATGTGCGGCAGCCCGGCGCTGCTCAAAGACCTGAAAGCCATTCTTGAAAAACGTGGCTTTCTGGAAGGCAACACCACCAAGCAGGGCGACTTTGTCGTCGAGCGCGCGTTTGTCGAGCAATAAGCATGAGTCATCACGACGTTTACGCCATCGGCAACGCGCTGGTCGATACCGAATATGAAGTCACCGACGCGCAATTGCAGGCCGCCGGTGTTGCCAAGCGTCACATGACGCTGATCGACGCGCCGCGCCGCGCTGAACTGCTCAAGCACGTGCACGGTTGCCGCTCGCACCGCACCGGCGGCGGCTCGGCGGGCAACACCATCGTGGCGCTGGCGCAGTTGGGGGGCAAGGGGTTTTATTCATGCCGCGTGGCCGACGACGAGCTGGGCGAGTTTTACACGCAAGACCTGGTGGCACACGGCGTGGCCACCAACCTGACGCATACCAAGGCCCCTGAAGGGCAGACCGGCGTGTGTCTGGTGATGGTGACCCCCGATGCCGAGCGCAGCATGAGCACGTTTTTGGGTGCTACCGCTGAGCTTGACGCCAGCGCGCTGCACCCGCACGACATCGCCAAATCCAAGGTCTATTACATGGAAGGCTACCTGGCCGCGTCACCCACCGGCTTGGATGCGGCCATCCGGGGCCGGGCGCTGGCCGCTCAGGCGGGCGTCAAGCTGGCCACCACGCTCAGCGACATGAGCATGATCAACTTTTGCCGCGCTGGCCTGGACGCCATGGTGGGTAACGCCAGCACGGGTGTGCTGGACTATTTGTTTTGCAACGAAGAAGAAGCGCAGGTGTGGTGCGGCACCACCGATCTGTCGGCCATGTGCCAGCAGCTGAGCCAACAGGCGCGTGTGGTGTGTCTGACGCGCAGCGCCAAGGGCAGCATCGTCATTGAGGGTGAGCAGCGTACCGAGGTGGCGGCCACACGCGTCAAGGCGGTGGACACCAACGGCGCGGGCGACATGTATGCCGGTGCTTTTTTGTACGCCGTGACGCGCGGCCACAGCACCGCGCAAGCGGCGTGGCTGGCCAATCAGTGCGCTGGTAAAGTGGTGTCGCAGGTAGGCAATCGCTTGAGCCAGTCGGACATGGACCAGCTGAAAGTGGACTTTGCCCAGCATCTGAACGCTTAAGGTTTTTACTGGACAACGCTAAGGACACTCTGCATAACTCTGGCGAGAGTGTGGTAGCGCGGATCGGGATGGGATGCAAGGCGCCGTTTTTTGCCAATAGCCGTAGCTATTGGCAAAAAAAGCAACGCCGCAGACCGCCCGAGGCCGTGCCGCCACAGCTCGCAGGGAGTTATGCAGAGCGTCCCTCAGTTCTCCCTATTCTTGACCTGATGTATTGGCGAGCGAAGTATTGAAAATTCCATTGCCAAGAGAAGGAAAGTGCACCTTCGGCAAACTCAAATTTATTTCTCGGTATCCAGCGTATGGGCGGAGACGGATCGCTCGAAGACTTCAATTAACCGTGAAGCCGCTGGAGAGAGGAAACTATTGGAACGGCAGGTGACCACCAGTTTTCGGCGCATGGCCGCGCCTTTGATCGGAACTTCTTTCAAGCCCTGAATCCTGTTAGCCCCCTGGAGGTGGTACCGGGAAATGAAGCTGAGCAAGCCGGTCTGCACGATCAAAGCCGGCAGCATCAACAGCATGGTGGTCTCCACCTGAACGTGAGGTCGGGGCAGGCCCTTTCGGTCAAAGGTGTGATCCAGCCAGTCGCGTGTCGGCGCGCCAGGCGGCTGCAGAGCCCAGCGATAGCCCTTGAGGTCTTTGAGGCTCTTGGCGCTACGAAACACCTCGTGATGTTCGCTGGCGGCCACGACGATCATGTCCTCTGCCAGCAGTTTCGACTGGTAGCCATGCTCGGTGCTGCTCTCGGTTCCGACCATCAAGTCGAGCTCCCCGGCGCGCAGCTGGGGCTGAAGCGTATCGATCAGTCCGACCACGGTCCGCAAGGTCACATCCGGTGCTTCCAGGAGCAAGTCCCTTGCAACCGAAGGCAGCAAAGCCTGCGCCGCCGTCGGCACGATGCCCAAGCGCACATGCCCCGTCAGTCCGGCGCCGATGGCGGTGAGTTCGCGGCGGGCATCTTCAACGTCGAAACGCATTCTTCGCGCCCACTTCAGAAGAACCTTGCCTGCCTCGGTGAGCCGAATGCCACGCCCCGATTTTTCAAACAGAGCCGCACCGTAATCCGATTCCAGGCGCCGGACGCTGCTGGTCAGTGCGGGCTGGGTTCGGTGGAGTTTCGCAGAGGCGCGCCCCATGTGCTGCAGCTCGGCGATAGCTTCAAAGTAACGCAGATCACGCAGGTCCATTGCAAAAGTCCAGTTTATTGATTTCAAGAAATTATCGATTGGACTGATTGTCACTCTAAGTCAACAATCTGCACTCCCGTCAACGCTGCGTCATAACGGCGCAGAAAACATTTGGAGACAACATGAAGACATTACGGCGCCTGCTGCTCGCGCTGGCTACCAGCGTTCTGGCCACCTCGGCCATTGCTCAAGCCAGCTATCCAGACAAACTCATCAAGTTCATCGTGCCTTTCCCTCCGGGCGGCGGAACGGACATCATCAGTCGGGTGATCAGCGACAAGCTCTCGACCACGCTGGGTTGGAAGATCGTGATTGAGAACAAGGCAGGTGCCGGGGGCACGCTCGGTTTGGACGCTGCAGCCAAGGCCAGGCCCGATGGCTACACCATGGTCATGGGGCAGACCAGCAACATGTCCATCGCGCCGTCGCTGATGCCCGGTCTCCCGTACGACCCGGTCAAGGACTTTTCACCGGTCACCCTGGTCAGCGAGGTGCCGTTAGCCATTGCGGTGGGTGCCGATTCACCGATCAAGACCTTTGCCGATCTTGTGAACGCTGCCAAAGCGGATCCGGACAAGCTGTTGATGGCCACTCCCGGTAACGCCACCGTGGCGCACCTGACCGGTGAATATATGCAGAAAGCCGTGGGCATCCGCTACAAGCATGTGCCCTACAAAGGAACCGCCCAGGCACTGCCGGACGTGATCAGCGGCCGGGCCACGTTCTTTGTGGCCTCAGTGGAATCGGTGCGAGGCCCCATCAAGGCCGGTCAGTTGCGTCCCATCGCCGTGACCTCGGCCAAGCGCATCGCCGAGTGGCCCAGCGTGCCCACCGTAGCCGAGTCGGGCTTCCCCGGCTTTGCCGCAGTCACCTGGTTTGGAATTGCGGCGCCTGCTGGCACCCCCGCATCCATCGTGTCCCGATTGAACACCGAAATCACGAAAGTGCTGCAGGCGCCCGACGTGAACGAAAAACTCAGTGGTGACATCGTAACGGGACCCGCAGCGTTTGCCACCGCAGTCAAGAGCGATCACGACAAGTGGGCTGGTGTCATCAAGGACGCCGGCATCAAGGGTCAGTGAGCCCTGTCATCAGCGCCTGAAAGCAGATTGGCATGAGCACCAACTTTCACAACAACCGCGACGCACTGGCCGGCCTGCTCTTCATGGCACTGGGTGCCATCGGCTTCGTCGTCGCGCTATCCTATCCGTTTGGCAGTCTGCAGGAGATGGGGCCGGGCTTCTTTCCACGCGTTCTGGGTGTGATGCTGGTCGGGTTTGGCATCGCCACCCTGATCAAGGGTCTTCGCTCCGGCGAGCGGGTTGAAGGCGCGTGGGGCTGGCTGCCACTGCTGTTGCTGGTGGCTTCGTTGGTCGCGTTCGGCTGGCTCATGGAGCGCTTCGGTCTTCTGCCCGCGCTGGTCGTTCTGATCGTGACAAGCGCCCGGGCGGGCAAGGAGTTCCGCTGGAAAGAAACCGCAGTCCTCACCGTGGTCCTGTGCCTAATGGCTGTGGCCATCTTTGTCTGGGGACTGGGGTTGCCCTATTCCTTGTTTTCGTTCGAACCGGGGCACTGATTCATGGATGTCATTTCGCATCTCTCGCTGGGATTTGGTGTCGCATTGACGCTTCAGAACCTGGCCTACTGCTTCCTGGGTGTCCTGCTGGGCACCCTGATCGGTGTGCTGCCGGGCATCGGTCCGCTGGTGACGATCGCGATGCTGCTGCCGATCACGTTCGGACTTGATCCGGTGAGCTCGCTGATCATGCTCGCGGGCATCTTCTACGGCGCGCAGTACGGTGGCTCGACCACCGCGATCCTGGTCAACATGCCCGGCGAGGCCTCGTCCGCCGTGACGGCCATCGACGGCTACCAGATGGCACGGCAGGGCCGCGCGGGCCCGGCGCTTGCGATCGCGGCGGTCTCCTCGTTCGTCGGAGGCACGATATCCACCCTGTTGGTAGCCTTCTTCGGACCACTGATTGGCACATGGGCACTTGAATTCGGCGCTGCGGAGTACTTTTCCCTGATGTTCATGGGACTGGTGTTCTCGGCCGTGCTGGTGCATGGTGACCTCGTCAAATCGCTGGCCATGGTGGCCGCCGGACTGATGCTGGGCATCGTGGGCACCGATGTGACATCGGGCTTGCCGCGATTCTCGTTTGGCCTGTCGGAGCTGCTCGATGGCGTGGGTTTTACCGTGATCGCGGTGGGCCTCTTCGCCGTCGCCGAGATCGTCCAGAACATCTCCAGGACCGAGAAGGTCGAGGTATTCTCCAAGGACATCAAGAATCTGATGCCCACCTGGGCGGACATGAAGGCCGCGTGGAAGCCCACCTTGCGCGGCACTGCGCTGGGTTCGTTCTTCGGCGCGCTGCCTGGCATCACAGCCTCAGTGGCGTCGTTCTCAGCCTACATGTTGGAGAAGAAGTTGGCCAAGGATCCATCCCGCTTCGGGAAAGGAGCCATCGAAGGTGTCGCGGCACCCGAGGCAGCCAACAACGCCGCCGCGCAGACCCACTTCATCCCGACTTTGATACTGGGCATCCCGGCCAGCGCGGTCATGGCACTCATGCTGGGCGCGCTGACCATGCAGGGCATCCAGCCTGGTCCGGAGGTCATGAACTCCAGGCCCGAACTGTTCTGGGGTCTGGTCGCCAGCATGTTTGTTGGCAACGTGCTGCTGCTGGTGCTCAACTTGCCCTTGGTGGGACTGTGGGCGCGACTGACCCAAGTGCCATATCGCTGGTTGTTCCCTGCCATCATGATGTTTGCCGCGCTGGGAAACTACAGCCTGAACAACAGCGCCATGGATGTCTACCTGTGCGCCGCCACCGGCATCCTGGGCTACGTCATGGCCAAGCTCGAATGCCATCCCGCGCCGCTGATTCTGGGCTTTGTTCTCGGACCGATGCTGGAAGAGAACCTGCGTCGTGCCTTGCTGATGTCCGACGGCAGCTTCGCGGTCTTCGTCACGCGCCCAATCAGCCTCACTTTCCTCGTCGTCACGTTCGGGCTGTTCGTCGCCATGGTGCTGCCTTCGGTGCGACGCCGGCGCGATTTGGCAACCGGTGGCGACGGTACCGACTGACCGGTCAAAACCGATCGCCATGCCACGCCACTCCAATCAAACACACCACGCCCGGTCACCGCATTCGCCTTTGACACTCCATTCATCTCATCAAGGAACCCTCATGTCTCTCCCCAACATCATCAAAGACTTCCCGCGTATCGAACCGGAATTGGTGACGCAAGCTGCCCAGTACCAGTCGGCCATCTTTTCGGACATCAACGGTCGCCAAGGCGCACTGCACGGCCGCATCAAAGCTTTGCGCCCGCGCATGAAGGTGGCCGGCCCGGCTTTTACCGTAGAAGTGCGTCCTGGAGATAACCTCATGATTCATGCAGCCATGGCACTGGCCAAACCCGGAGACGTGCTGGTGATCGACGGCAAGGGGGATCAGACTTCGGCGCTCATGGGCACCATCATGATGACGGCCTGCCGCGAGCTCGGCCTGGCGGGCGTGGTGATGGACGGCGCGGTGCGCGACAGCCTGGAAATCGACGAGATGGGTTTCCCCGTGTTTTCGGTCGGCACCAACCCCAACGGTCCGACCAAGCAGATCAGTGGTCGTATCGGCCATCCCGTCAGCGTCGGTGGTGTGTCCGTACGCCCGGGCGACTTCGTCATCGGCGATGGTGACGGCGTGGTCGTGGTCGAGCGCGAGAAGCTGGCCGAACTTTTGCCGCTGGCCAAAAACAAGGTCAAGGCCGAAGCCAAACGCATCGACCAGATCAAGCAAGGCAACACCTCGGCGCCGTGGCTCAGCGCTTCGTTGGTGGCCGCTGGCGTGCTCAACGAGGGGGAAACACTGTGAACGCTCGACCGGTCATCCTCGTCACCGGGGCCGATCTGGCTTCCCAGGCCTTGGCCTTGCTAGGCGACTATGAGGTGGTGTTTGCCGGCAAGACGCCGCAACTGGCCGATGTGGTGGCGCTGGCCCGTCAGCACAAGCCGGTGGGCATCATCGTGCGCTACAGCGGCGTGAACGCCGAGGTGATGGATGCAGCACCCGCACTGCGCGTGATCTCCAAACATGGCAGCGGCACCGACACCATCGATAAGGCCGCAGCGGCCGAGCGTGGCATCGCCGTGATGGCCGCCGTTGGCGTCAACGCGGCGGCCGTGGCCGAACACGCCATGGCGCTGCTGCTGGCTTGCGCCAAGTCGGTCGTGCAGTTGAACCAGCGCATGCACGACGGTCACTGGGACAAGGCCACGCACAAGAGTCTGGAACTGGGCGGGCGCACGGTTGGCCTGGTTGGCCTGGGTGCCATAGGTCTGCGCTTTGCGAAGATGGCCGACGCTGTGGGCATGCACGTGATTGGCTTCGATCCTTTTGCCAAGAATCTGCCGGCTTACGTGACCGCTGTGGACCTGGACACGCTTTGGGGCGAGGCTGATGCGATTTCGCTGCACTGCCCGCTCACACCCGAGAACAAAGGACTGATCAACGCGCAGACACTCGGCCGGTGCAAGCGTGGCGTCATCGTGGTGAACGCCGCACGCGGCGGCCTGATCGATGAGCCTGCACTCCTGACCGCCGTTCAGTCCGGCCAGGTCGGCATGGCCGGTCTCGACAGCTTCTGCATTGAACCCATGACCGTCCCCCACATCTTCCATCACCAGCCAGGCTTCGTGCTCAGCCCCCACATCGGCGGCGTCACCAGTGATGCCTACGTGAACATGGGTGTTGCAGCAACCCGTAACACGCTGGATGTTCTGAACACCCGGGTCAGCGCAAACCACTGACTTTCCACAAATGGACATCGCACGAATGCGCATGCACTACTGTCCGGTGAACCTGGTTCTGATTTGGCGCAAACCCAATAGCTATGCGGGTTTGCGGATGAAAAAGTTGGGTATCAACTTGAATTTCATGGCCGCTTTTACTCATACGGTCCCTAGGAGGCTGTCGGACACAGCAGTTCAAAATCCTCGACTTTAAATTTGCTTAAAAAACAGGCAATTCTGATTGGATTTCGGCGATTTTGAGTCATTTTCACAGCGTTTTTCCCCTTTATCCAACTTTTGGACGCAATACGGCCATGCGCTTGACATTCCAGGCCAGGCAAACCAGGTTCCACTCGCCGGTGACTTTGCGCAAACCGCGCAGCGAGAACTGCCTGAACCCCAGCACCGACTTGATGATGCCAAACACCGGCTCCACCGTTTGCTTGCGAATCGCATAAGCGGGGCCCTGCCCGCGATGGTGCTCAAGCGATGCACCATGGCCTGCATCGGCGTGGCATCCTTGGTCTGCGGCGCTGGCTCGGTAAAGCGCTTGCGCCAGTGCGGGTGATGGTCTTGGCGCGCCAGTGACAGCAGGGGCTGCACCCCGGCATCCATACAGGCTTGGACATTGGCATCGCTGCAATAACCGGTGTCGGCAATCAGGGTGTTGGCCTCACCGAGCTTGGGGGCCTGATCCTGCAAGACCTGGAGAATCGGCTGGACTTGCTGTTTGTCATTGGGTGCCTGTGTCAAGGTGGTCGCTACCACCAGCATCGTGTCGGCATCCATCCCGGCTTGGGCGTTGTAGCACTGCTCGAAACCGCCGCCGGCCACCGGCATATATGGCCATGCGAGAGCGCGCTGTGGCGTGAGGCGTTGGCGTGAATCTTGGTGCCGTCCAGGCACACGGTGCCCAGCTTGAGCAACCTCATCTCGCGGGCCATCTCCAGCACTTGCACAAAGAGCCCAGCGAGTTCATCGATGAAGCGACGACGAAAAGTGGTCAGGGTGTCATGGTCAGGGTGGCTACCAGCGGCAATGTAGCGAAAGGCCACAGAGTCGTAAGTGGCCATTTCCAGTTTGCGGCTGGAGAAGACACCGGTGCAGTAGCCGTAGACAAGTATGGCCAGCAAGGTGGCGGGGTGGTGTGCCTTGGAGCGGCGACCTGCGTATTGGCGGGTCAGCTTAGACAAGTCAAGGACGTCAATGACTTCAACGACGAAGCGCGCCAAGTGGTCCTGGCTGAGTCAATCATCGACCGACGGGGGCAACAGGTAGTCGGTTTTACGGTCGGTGAGGATGAAGTTAGACATGCGGGTATAAATCGTTCTTAAGCTATGCTGATTATAGCTTTGATACTACATTATAAATAGCATAACAGGGGCTGTTTGTAGACTTTTTTTAAGTCCGACAGCCTCCTAGGCTGCACTGTCCGGGTTTTTATTGCAGCGGGGATAATTCGGCTCCCCGGTCAGTTCCAGCGCATCTTTACCTGCGCTGGCTGACTCATCTTTTCTAAATTCCGGAGCTCTCTTGATGACCACCGTTGCTGCCTTGGCACGTCGCCAATTTATACAAAAAACCTCTGCAGCCCTTGCTGCGTCTGCGCTACCAGCTATTAATTTTGCACAGTCTGCGGCACCTGCCGCGCGCACCTTCAACCCCCAGCCGGGCCACTGGCGTACCTTTGAACTGACCACCCGCGTGGTGATTGCCAAGCCACAAGGCACGACCAAAGTCTGGTTGCCCGTGCCCAGCGTCAACACCGACTGGCAGCAGCCGCTGGAAAGCAGTTTTAGCAGCAACGGTAAAGCGCAACTCACCAGCGACGGCCAGCACGGCGCGCGCATGGTGTACGCCGAATTCGCTGAGGGTGTGGCGCAGCCCTATGTGGAACTGACGAGCCGCTTTAAAACGCAAAACCGCAGCATGGCGTTGGTCCGGCAAAACCTGGGCGCAGTGGATGCGGCCGAGCTGCGCGCCGAGATGGCACCCACCCAATTGCTGCCCACCGACGGCATCGTGCGTGACACCGCCCTGAAGGCTGTGGCTGGCGCGCGTACCGATGTGGAAAAGGTACAAAAACTGTACGACTGGATTGTGGCCAACACCTACCGCGAGCCCAAAACCCGCGGCTGTGGTGAAGGCGACATCAAGACCATGCTGGAAACCGGCAACCTGGGCGGCAAGTGTGCCGACCTGAACGCGCTGTTTGTCGGCCTGTGCCGCGCCGCCGGTGTGCCCGCGCGTGACGTGTATGGTCTGCGCCTGGTGCCCAGCGCGTTCGGCTACAAAGAGCTCAGTGGCAATCCGGCCAAGCTGCAAGGCGCGCAACATTGCCGCTCTGAAGTGTTTTTGAAAGGCTTTGGCTGGGTAGCGATGGACCCGGCCGACGTGGCCAAGGTCATGCGCCAGGAAACAGCGCAATGGATCAAGACCGCCGATCACCCGCTGGTGGCACCCGTCAACAAGGCGTTGTTTGGCGGTTGGGAAGGCAATTGGGTGGCTTTTAATACGGCGCATGACATCACCTTGCCGCACAGCGCCGGTGGCAAGCTGGGCTTTTTCATGTACCCGGTGGCAGAGACGGCGGCGGGGCGGCTGGACTCCTACACGCCAGCCCTTTTTTCTTACCGCATCAGCGCGCGCGAGGTTTAAATCGTCACGGCTGTGTCAGGCTGTCTGTAAAGTTGTGTCAATGTGCTGTTTTGCATCTGGGGCCTAGGGTATTTGCCCATGGTACGTGTTTGGCCGACCGTTACACTCGGTTCCCAGCTCAAATCTGTCAACCAAAGAGCAGATCAAGCCGTTACACCCTGACGCACTTCTTGCAGGAATTGCGATTACCTTTTTTAACAACCTGGAGATGACCCTATGACAACCCGTCGCGTATTCATGATGCAATCCGTCGTTGGCGTGAGCGCCCTGGCCTCTGGTGTGGCCATGGCCGCCGCCCCCATGGTCGCCGAAACCGATGCCAACGCCAAGGCGCTGGGCTATTCGGCTGACGCCACCAAATCCAAGAACGCCAAGTACAAGGCCGGTTCTGCCTGCGAAAACTGCGCTCTGTACCAAGGCAAAAAAGGCGAAGCCTCTGGCCCGTGCCCGCTGTTTGCCGGCAAGCAAGTGTCTTCCAAGGCATGGTGCACCGCCTACGCCAAGAAGGCCTGATGCCCTTGCTTGCTTAGGTTGGCTGGCTTGTCCAGCCACTGCAAAAAGCCCACCCCTCGCGGTGGGCTTTTTGTTGGGGTGCGCCTAGCGGCGATTACACCGACCGGCTGCGTGCCAACGGCGGGTTTTTGGAAAAGTAGCCTTCAATGCCGCGCATCAGCGCGTCGGCCAGACGCTCCTGGTAGTCGTCGCTGTTGAGCTTGGCTTCTTCTTCGGGGTTGCTGATGAAGGCGGCCTCCACCAGCACGCTGGGAATGTCGGGGGCTTTGAGCACGGCAAAACCGGCCTGCTCGACCTGCGGCTTGTGCAGCTTGCCCACGCGCCCGATGGCGCGCAGCATGGCGCTGCCCAGTTGCAGGCTGTCCTTGATCTGCGCGGTGGTGCTCATGTCCAGCAGCGCGCGCTTGACCTGCGCGTCTTTGGCCCGCACGTTCAGGCCCCCGATCAGGTCGGCCTTGTTTTCCCTGGCCGCCATCCAGCGCGCCGCCGCGCTGGAGGCCCCCCCCTGGCTGAGCGCGAACACGCTGGCACCTTGCGGGTTGGGCGTGAAGAATGCGTCGGCGTGCAGGCTGATGAACAGGTCGGCCTGCACCCGGCGTGCCTTGTCCACGCGCACGTGCAGTGGTACAAAGTAGTCGGCGTCACGCGTCAGAAAAGCGCGCATGGCGTTGCCGTTGACCACCGTGGTGTTGATGCGATCACGCAGACGGTGCGCCAGTTTCAGCACCACATTTTTTTCTTGTGTGCCACCGGGGCCAATGGCACCGGGGTCTTCACCGCCGTGGCCGGGGTCCAGCGCGATGATGATCAGGCGGTCGGTGGCGGCCGCCGGCTTTGAGCTATTTTGGCTCTTTGCCCAGTCTGTATAAGCGCTGGCAGCTGCTGAATGTGTAGCGTCTTTGGCCGTGGCCGATGCCGCTGGGCTGCTGGCCTGAGGCACGGGGGTGGACCGCTTGCCCGCGCGCTGCGCGATCAGCTCGCCCAGCGGGTCAACGCTGGTTGCGGGGGATGCCATGGTCGCTGATGCGCTGGGCTGGGGCATGGCGGCGGGCTCTTGCAGACGTTCGGCAATCAGCGTGGCCAATGGGTCGGGCGGCTCAGTGGGGTACAGGTCAAACACCAGCCGATGGCGGTAAGCGGCAATCGGTGGCAAATTGAACACTTGGGGGGCCACGGGTTGCTTCAGGTCCAGCACCAGCCGCACCACGTCCGGGCTGAACTGACCGACCCGGATGCCGTGGATGTTCGGGTCGCCGGCTTGCACCTTGGCCACCAGTTCCTTGAGCGCCGGGTTCAGCGCGATGCCGTGCACGTCCACCGCCAGCCGTGGTGGGTTGGGGACAAAGTTCTGGGTAAAGGTCAGCATCGTGTCGGATTCGATCGTTACGCGCGAGTAATCCGCCGCTGGCCAGATGCGCACCGCCAGAATGCTGGCCCCGCGCGCCAGTTGCTGCGCGCCCAGCAGCAGAACCAGCGCGCCGCCGTGCACAAAATTGCGCCGTTTCATGGCGTCAGCCCGGGCGCTGGAGGGCAGCTGCCCGTAACTTGTGTTTCAAGACAAATAGGGCTCTGGCCCTTATCCTGATTGGGTGAATAGCTATCCAAATCATGAACAAGTGTAGCGCCGCATGGCGTTTGCGCCGTGAGCGTCAGGCTGCGCTGCTCGTCGCCCAGTACGCTCAGTTGCAGCACCAGGTCGGCCAGCGGCAGGCAGGGGGCGGCCTTGTCGGGCCATTCGGCCAGTTTCAGCCCGGGGCTGGCAAAGATGTCACGAAAACCCGCCTCCGCCCACTCGCGCGGGTCGCTGAATCGGTAAAAGTCAAAGTGCCACACGTTCAGCTCCGGCAGTTCGTACGGCTCCACCACCGCGTAGGTGGGGCTTTTGATGCGGCCTGTGACACCCAGCGCGCGCAGCAGGTGGCGCACCAGCGTGGTCTTGCCCGCACCCAGGTCGCCGCGCAGTTCGATGAACGCGTGGTGCAGCGCCGGGCTGGCCGCCAGTGCCGTGGCGAGCCTCTGTGTGGCCGACTCATCGGGCAGCAGCGCAGTTTTTACAATGGGCAAGTGAACAGTTCCAGAACACATGATGACGGTGCGGCGTGGGTCTTACGGATCGACGGTTGGGCGCGTGCGCTGGGATTCTCCCAAATTGGGGTGGCCGGTGTGGACCTGAGCACCGCAGAACCCGGATTATCGGCATGGTTGGCGGCGGGCTTTCATGGCGAGATGGCGTACATGGCCGCACATGGCACGAAGCGTGCGCGCCCGGCCGAGCTGGTGCCCGGCACGCTGAGCGTGATCACCGCACGCATGGACTATCTGCCTGCCAACACGCCTGCGGGCTGGCAAACGGTGGAACTGGCCCGGCTGGGCCAGCCTGCGCAAGGCGTTGTGTCCCTCTACGCCCGGGGGCGGGACTACCACAAGGTGATGCGCGCCCGGCTGCAAAAGCTCAGCGACCAGATTGCGCAGGCCGCAGGTCCCCTGGGCTACCGTGTGTTTACCGATTCGGCCCCGGTGCTCGAAGTCGAGCTGGCCGCGCGCAACGGCTTGGGCTGGCGCGGCAAGCACACGCTGCTGCTGGATCGCACGGCGGGGTCAATGTTTTTTCTGGGCGAAATTTTTGTCGATAGGGCTTTGCCTGCAACCGCGCCCGTGGCCCAGCACTGCGGGCGCTGTAGCGCGTGCATCGACATCTGCCCCACGCAGGCCATCGTGGCGCCGTACCGGCTGGACGCGCGGCGCTGCATCAGCTACCTGACCATCGAGCACGCCGGGCCGATTCCGCTGCAACTGCGCCCCTTGCTGGGCAACCGTATCTATGGCTGTGACGACTGCCAGCTGATCTGCCCGTGGAACAAGTTTGCCAAGTGCAGCGCGCTGCCCGACTTCGACGCGCGCGCTGGCTTGGTGGGGCGTGACCTGGCAACACTGTTTGGTTGGACCGAAGACGACTTCTTGCGCCACACCGAAGGCAGCCCGATCCGGCGCATTGGCCACGAGCGCTGGCTGCGCAACATTGCCGTGGCGCTGGGCAATGCGCTGCGTGTGGCGGATGCGCCTGCTGCTGCGGCGTTGCGCATGGCGCTGGCATCGCGTCGCGCGCACCCGAGCGCCCTGGTGCGCGAGCATGTGGCGTGGGCGCAGCTGCAAAAATAATGCAAAATTTGTTTGCCAGCCCTTACCCGGCCACATCCGGGACAAAGCCGCGCAGCACGCTCAGCGCCAGCGGCAAGCTGATCATGCCCAGCACGGTCGATACCGTCACCAGCGCCGCCACGTAGGGGCCGTCGTAGCCCATGCGCGCGGCCAGCACATAGCAGCTTGACGCCGTGGGCAGGGCCGAAAACATCAGCAGGATGGTGCTTTGCAATGGGCTCAGCCGAAAAGCCAGACACAGGCCCAGCGCCAGCAGCGGCATCAGCAGGTGGCGGATCAGCAACACCGCTGAGCCCAGCAACTTGGCGTGGTTCAGCGCCCTGAGCTGCATCCCGGCGCCAGCGGCCATCAGCCCCAGCGCCAGCGACGCGCCGCCGATGCGGTTCAGGGTCGGGTCGAGCCACCCCGGAATGTGCAGACCCGCCAGATTGGCGATCAGCCCGCACGCCGTGCCGATGATGAGCGGGTTGCGCACCAGTTCACCCAAAAAGCCGCGCTGACCGTGGCGCGCCATCGGCCACACCGCGCCGATGTTCATCAGCGGCACGCTCACGCCGATCAACAGGGCGATCACCGCCAACCCGGGGGCGCCAGCCATCTTGTCAGCCAGCGCCAACCCGATGAATGAGTTAAAGCGAAACGCCGCCTGCGCACTGGCCGCGTGCTGGCGTGCGGCAATGTGATCCCTGAGCCCAGGCCAATAGGGGATCGAATACGCCATGGCAATACCGCCCAGCCCGAGCGCCCAGCCAGCGCCCACCAGGTTGCTGGCTGCGCCCACGTCGAGCGGGCTTTTGCTGATCGACTGGAACAGCAGCACCGGAAAGAACAGAAAATAGACCAGTTGCTCGACCTGCGACCAGACGCTGCGGTTCAGCGGCGTGAAACGGCAGATCAGGTAGCCGATCAGAATCAGCGAAAAATCCGGAAAGAGTAATTGGGCAAAGTTCACAGCGCGAGAATAGCAGGGTATGCAGCAAACATCTGTGCCAGCACCGGCACCAACGCCAGTGACAACGAGCGCCGCTGTGGCCGCGTCTGAGGCACTCATTGACACCTTTGCCGATGCCCTGTGGCTACAGGACGGTTTGTCAAAAAACACGCTGGCGGCCTATCGGCGCGACCTGCGGCTGTTCGCGGCGTGGTTGGCCACACATAATGCGGCGCTGCCGGAGGTGACTCAAGAGTTGCTCAATGGCTATTTTGCGCATCGTCACCACGAAACCAAAGCCACCTCGGCCAACCGGCGTCTGACGGTGTTCAAGCGCTTTTACCGCTGGGCGGTGCGCGAACAACTGGTCAACGCCGACCCGACGCTGAAAATGCTCAGCGCCAAGCAGGCCCTGCGCCTGCCCGGCAGCCTGACCGAGGCGCAGGTAGAAGCCTTGCTGGCCGCGCCCGACGTGAGCAGTGCGCAGGGCGTGCGCGACCGCACCATGCTTGAGCTGATGTACGCCAGCGGCCTGCGCGTCAGCGAATTGGTCACGCTCAAGGTGTTCAACGTCAGCCAGGCCGACAACGTGCTGCGGGTGTTTGGCAAAGGCAACAAAGAGCGCCTGGTGCCGTTTGGCGAAGTGGCCAGCCTGTGGCTGACGCGTTACCTGGTGCAGCCGCGCGCCGAACTGCTGGCCGGACACCAGACGGAAGCGTTGTTTGTGACGCACAAAGGCCCGACCCCCGGTACCTCCATGAGCCGTGTCATGTTCTGGATGCTCATCAGAAAATATGCGCAATTGGCGGGTATCACCCAGCACCTGTCGCCGCATACCCTGCGCCACGCTTTTGCCACGCATTTGCTCAACCACGGCGCCGACCTGCGCGCGGTGCAGATGCTGCTGGGCCACGCCGACATCTCCACCACCACCATTTACACCCATGTGGCGCGCGAGCGGCTCAAGCTGCTGCACGCCCGGCACCACCCGCGCGGCTGACCCCTGCAACTGCACCCGGCTTCTACAATTCCCGTGGTTTTGTTATTGCAAAGGAATGGTCATGGCGATTTTTGAAGTCGATGGCGTCAGCCCGACGCTGGCCGATTCGGCCTGGGTGGCCGACAGCGCCGAGGTGATGGGCGACGTGGTGCTGGGCGAGGAGGTGAGCGTCTGGTTTGGCGTGGTGATCCGTGGCGATACCTCGACGATCCGGATTGGCGCGCGCAGCAACGTGCAAGACCTGAGCGTGCTGCACTCTGACGTTGGCGTGCCGTTAACGATTGGTTCTGGCGTGACGATCGGCCACAAGGCCATGCTGCACGGCTGCACGGTGGGCGACGACAGCCTGATTGGCATTGGCGCGGTGGTACTCAATGGCGCTGTGATCGGCAAAGGTTGTCTGGTGGGTGCGGGCGCGCTGGTGACCGAGGGCAAGGCGTTTCCAGACGGTTCCATGATTCTGGGCAGCCCGGCCAAGGTGGTGCGCAGCTTGACCCCCAAGCAACTGGCCGACCTGCGCGCCAGCGCTGGCAACTATGTGGCCAACGGCAAGCGCTTTAAGACCTCTCTGAACAAACTTGCATGAGCGCAACGAACGCTTACAACCCAGGAATCCGAGGCTAACTTGTCAGAAATTCATAAATTCTTGTTTGATGGCCTGCCGGTGCGAGGCGTGCTGGTGCGTCTGAACGAAGCCTGGCGCGAGGTGCTGCGCCGTCGCGCGGCCAACACCAGCCACGGCGCCTACCCGCTGCCGCTGCAAAACCTGCTGGGCGAAATGACCGCAGCGGCGGTGCTGATGCAGTCCAACATCAAGTTTGACGGCGCGCTGGTGTTGCAGGTGTTTGGCGACGGCCCGGTCAAGCTGGCGGTGGTCGAGGTGCAGCCCGGCTTTGGTCTGCGCGCCACTGCGACCGTGAGCGGTGAATTGCCCGAAGCTGCCACGCTGAGCCAGATGGTGAACGTGCACAATGCCGGGCGCTGCGCCATCACGCTCGACGCCAGCACCCGCCAACCGGGGCAGCAGCCGTATCAGGGCGTGGTGCCCCGGTTTGGCGACCAACATGAAAAGCTGGACAAGTTCAGCGATGTGCTACAGCACTACATGCTGCAAAGCGAGCAGCTTGATACCACACTGGTGTTGGCGGCAGACGATCAGCAGGCGTGCGGCTTGCTGATCCAGCGCCTGCCGCTGCAAGGCGCAGGCAACCTGGCCGGCACCTCGGCGCGCGCCAACGAAGACGAGATTGGCCAGAGTGAAGACTACCGCCGCATCGCCCTGCTGGCGGCCAGCCTCAAGCGCGAAGAATTACTGACGCTGGACGCCGACGTGCTGCTGCACCGCCTGTTCTGGCAAGAGCAGCTGCTGCGCTTTGCGCCGCTGCAAGGTGCTGCCGGACCGCATTTTTCTTGCACTTGCAGCCGCGAGCGTGTGGCCAAAATGATTCTGGGGCTGGGCGCTGAAGAAGCCGCCAGCGTGTTGCAGGAACGCCCAGAGGTGGAAGTGGGTTGCGATTTTTGCGGTGCGCAGTACCGCTTTGACGCGGTCGATGTGGCCCAGCTCTTCAGGCAAAACGCGCCACAACCGTCCCAGAGCGGCACACTGCAATAGCCAGCCCCCACCCCAACCCTCCCCCAGCGGGGGAGGGAGAAATATCAATAACTGGTAACCTGGCTGTTGCTCCTTCCCGCCTTTGGGGGAAGGTTGGGATGGGGGCTTGCTGGACGGGTGTCCGCTAGATCAGTTGATCGTCACTGTTGAGCGCTTCGTCCAGACGCGCCACCAACGCCGTGAGTTTTTCTTGCGCTGCGCCGCTCAGCGTCTGGTCGTTGGCCGGTGCGGCGACCGGGTGCGGCTGATCGGCTAGGTCAAACGCCAGGTTCAGCGCCGCCAGCACCGCAATGCGGTCGCGCGCGCGCACCTTGCCGGCGTCACGAATCCGGCACATGGCGGTATCGACCCGCTCTACTGCGGCCAGCAGCCCCGCGTCGCCACCGTCGGGGCAGCCCAGCACGTAGCTTTGGCCCATGATCTGCACTTCAAGCTGTTTCATGGAGTTTCCTGCCGGGTGGCCGATTTGAACGCGGGCGTCACGCCAGGATGCGCCGCTGAAGGTGTTGACTCTGCGGGCAGTCGCTGCAGCAGCGCATCGACCCGGGCGCGGGCGGCACCCAGTCGCGACTTGAGCGAATCGCGCTCGTGCGTCAGCGCATCAATTTCCTGGTTCAGCAACTGGTTGGTACGCAGCAACTCGGCGTGGCGCAGCAGCAGCCGCTCCACGCGCTCGGTGATCTGGTCGATCGGTGACAGGTTCGACATAGGCGCGCATTGTAGGGGCGCAGATGTGGGTTGTGGCAAGTCAGTTGTGGCCAGGTCGCAGGGCTAGAATGCGCGGCGTTGGTGCTCGCAGTGTGCAACGCACGCTGCAGTTCAACGGGAAGCAGGAGGGTGACGCTGGCCAACAGCAAACCTAACCTGCGCTGCCCCCGCAACGGTAAGTGGACGAGCCGCCAGGCTCCGCTTGCATCCAGGCCACTGAGTGTTTTTCAAAGCACTTGGGAAGGCGATGCAGGTTGACTCCACCAGCCCGGATACCGGCCAACACGGTGGCTGCGCGTTTTTTTGAGACGCGCAACCGTGACGCTCACGCACCGTCGGGGACGACGGTGAGAGCTTTTTGATGGTTCTCTTCTTCTATGAAAACTCCTGCATTTTTTCGGTGCTCAAATACACCTGCACGCCTTGCTTTTCCTGCGCTGGCAGCTCTTTCATTTGTAGCGTCTTTTGGAGCGTTGGCCCAGAGTCCGTCCGCTGGAACTTTGGGTGAGGTGGTGGTAACGGCCAGCCGCAATGACCAGCTGCTGGGATCTACCTTGCTGCACACTACAGTGATCAGTCGACAAGACATTGAACGCGCTCAGACAGACGATCTGGTGACCCTGCTGCAACGCGAAGCCGGGCTGCAACGTACACAGAATGGTGGGTTGGGGACAGTTTCAAGCGTGTTCATGCGCGGCGCACCCTCGCTGCAGACTTTGGTGTTGATCGACGGTGTGCCACTGAACAAGCAAGATGCGTCGGGCGCGGTCAGCCTCGAACATCTGATGCTGGACAGTGTCGAGCGGGTGGAGATAGTGCGCGGCAATGTGTCGGCGATTTACGGATCGGGCGCGATAGGTGGCGTGATTCAAATCTTTACCCGACGAGCCGGTGTTGCACCTGGTGCCAAAGTGGCCTTTGAGTCGGGGGCGCACGGTACTCGCAAACTTGGCGCCAGCGTCAGCGCAGGTGGGGCAGACACCACATTGAATGCTGGTGTGACCCGCTTGGTCAGCGGCGGGTTTTCTGCCATCAATCCGGCTCAATTCAGCAATGCCAATCCGGATGCGGACGGCTACCGCAACACCAGCGCACATCTGTCGCTGGTGCACAAACTGTCCAAGGATCAGCGTTTTGGCTTGCGCGCTACCCGCACGGATGCGGACGCTGCGTACGACAACGCCTGGGGTGCGCCTACTGATGTGCAAAGCGCGCACACCCGACTGAACCAAGTGGCACTGTTCAGCGACAACACCTGGGGCGACTGGCGCAGTCGCCTCACTTGGAGCGAACAGAGTGATACCAGTGATGCCCACGATAACGGCGCGTTTGGGTCCAACGACGCCTACCTGACCCGTGCTCGAGTGTTGAGCTGGGTCAACAGCGTCGCGTTGTCGGGCGACTGGCTGGCCAGCACTGGCCTGGAATGGCAGCAGCAACACGTTGATACCCGCAGCGACTCGGTCTTTGCAACGCCTTATCAGAAGGACCGTCTGGCGCGTGCCGCATGGGCTGGTCTGGAAGCAGGCCTCGGCAGGGGCAACATGCAGATCAATGTGCGGCACGACTCAGTGGGGGAGTTGGGCAAGAACACCGGCTTTCTGGGCTTTAGCCATCCGCTCACCGACACAGTGAAAATCACTGCCAGCGCATCGACTGCGTTCAATGCGCCGCCACTGGGCTATTTGTACGCGCCGGGTTTTGGTAACACGGCACTGTTGCCCGAGCGTGCCCGCAGTCATGAAGTGGGCTTGCAGTACGAACGGGGTCGCCAGTGGCTGCGTGCCACTTACTTTGATACCCGGGTTCAGGATCAGCTCGATTACGATTTTGTAACCTCCAAATTTCAAAATCTTGGTCTCACGCGCAATGATGGGCTAGAAGTGTCCTATCGGGCGAGCTACGCGAGCACTGAGGTGCGTGCCAGTCTGACGCGGCAAGACCCCCGTAACGAGCTCACTGGTCAACGACTGGGGCGTCGCGCGCAAATGCTTTGGTCGTTGGGTGTGACCCACACGCAGGGCCCCTGGTTGCTGGGCGCTGAAGTCAATGGCAGCGCAGACCGCCCGGATCGTTATACCGACACCAATACCTTCACGACGGTGGATACCACGTTGACTGGCTACACGGTACTTGATCTGTCCCTGGCCTACCGGGTGTCGCCCACGGTCCAGATCAAGGCCCGGCTGGACAACGTGGCCGACATCAGCTATCAGACTGTCTATGGCTACAACCAGCAGCCGCGCAGCGCCTACGTTGGCCTCACCTGGACACCGCTGTTCTGATGGCCATCAATCACGCATGAAGGTTGATGTGGTCACGTTCACTGATCTGGCTGCGCTGTCACCCCAGCGCATCGTCTGCCTGACCGAGGAAACCACCGAGTGGCTCTACCTGCTGGGGCAAGAGGCGCGCATTGTGGGCATCAGCGGCTACACGGTGCGGCCCAAGCGGGCGCGCGCCGAAAAACCGCGCGTGAGTGCGTTTACCAGCGCCAAGATCGACCAGATTCTGGCGCTGGCGCCCGACTGCGTATTTGGTTTTTCCGACATGCAGGCCGACATTGCGGCGGCGCTGATCCGCGCTGGCGTACAAGTCACCGTGTTCAACCAGCGCAGCGTAGCCGAGATTTTGGGTGTGCTGTACCAGGTGGCGGCGCTGGTGGGGCAGGCGCAAGAGGGGCTGGCGTTGATAGAAAAAATGCAGCAGTCTATCCAATCAGTGCAAGCGCTAGGAGCTGGTTTTTCTTACAAACCCAAGGTGTATTTCGAGGAGTGGGACACGCCGCGCATCAGCGCCATCCGCTGGGTCTCGGAGCTGATTGGCATCGCGGGCGGGCAAGATATTTTTCCTGAGTTGGCCGCGCAGCCGCTTGGCAAGCACCGAATCCTGGCCGACGACAGCCAGATCATTGCGCGCAACCCCGACATCATCATCGGCTCGTGGTGTGGCAAAAAATTTCGTCCGGAGAACGTTGCGGCGCGACCGGGGTGGCAAGATGTCAAAGCCGTGCAAACCGGGCAGATGTTTGAAATCAAGTCGGCCGACATCCTGCAACCCGGCCCGGCCGCGCTGACCGACGGGCTGGCGCAACTGCACCGCATCATCATGGAATGGCAGCGTCAGTTTGTCGTGGAAGCGGCGCGGGCGGCGGACAGGCCGGGAGGTGGTCATGCGCGTTGATTGCGACAAGTTGCAGCCAGCGCGCAGCGAGCTGATTCTGGGCGGGCAAAAAAGCGGCAAAAGCCGCCGTGCCGAGGCACTGGCACAAGCCTGGCTGGCGCTGTCGGCGGGCCACCGGGCAATGTTGATTGCCACGGCGCGGCCCGGGGACGAAGAGATGCGCGTGCGCATTGCCCGCCACCAGGCGGATCGCGCCCAGCGCGTGCCCGGCATGACCACAGTGGAAGAACCTGTGCATCTGGCGCAGGCCATCCAGACCCACAGCCGAGCCGACACGCTGATCGTGGTGGACTGCCTGACGCTGTGGCTCACCAAGGTGCTGATGCCGTTGGATGTTCCGCCCGACAACGGTCTTGCCGCTTCTGGCGCGTTGGCTACAGCCGGGCAGGGCGCTCAAACTTGTGAACCAAATTTTCCTACAACGCAGGTGCAGCAAGAGCAAACAGCTACGTTATTAGAAGCAATTGCGCGAGCCCCTGGCCCGCTGGTGCTGGTGAGCAACGAGATTGGTCTGGGCGTGATTCCGCTGGGGCGCGAGGTGCGCGCGTTTGTCGATGCGCTCGGGCTGTTGAACCAGAGCGTGGCCGCCACCTGCCAGCGCGTGACCCTGATGGCCGCTGGCCTGCCCCTGACTTTGAAAGACACGCCATGCGCAATTCATTGAATTTTGTGGGAGCGGCGGCCGCCGCGATGTTGCGCCTGTCTGCGCTGCTGGCGGGAACCAGATCACGTCAACTCCTGCTGACCCTGGTGCTCATCCCCTGTGCCCACGCGTTGCAAGTCACCGACGACCGGGGTGTGCGCGTCAGTTTGGCCCAACCCCCGCAGCGCATCGTCAGCCTGTTGCCGTCGCTGACCGAAACGGTCTGTGCGCTGGGCCAGTGTGCGCGGCTGGTGGGGGTGGACCGCTATTCCAACTATCCCGAGACCGTAAAAAAGCTGCCGCAGGTGGGCGGCGGCATGGACCCCAACATCGAGGCCATTGTGGCGCTCAAACCTGACCTGGTGTTGCTGGCCGTCTCGTCGCGCATCGACGAGCGCTTGCAGTCGCTGGGCATCCCGGTGCTGGTGCTGGAGCCCAAAACCCATGCCGATGTGCAACGCGTGTTGACCACGGTGGCGCAGGTGCTGGGCGCGGGCGACGCGGCGGCGCTGTGGCGCGGCATTGACGCGGCGATGGGCGCTGCCGCGCATTCACTGCCGCCCAGCGCCAAAACCTTGCGCGTGTATTTTGAGGTGAACCGCGCACCGTATGCGGCGGGGGAAGCATCCTTTATCGGTGAAACGCTCGCTCGGCTGGGCTTGCAGAACATTGTTCCCGCGAAGTTGGGACCGTTTCCCTTGCTTAACCCCGAGTTTGTGGTGCGCGCCAACCCCGACGTGATCATGGTCGGCGACATGAACTACGCTGGTATGGACGGGCGCCCGGGGTGGCAGGGCATTCGGGCGATGCAAACCAAGCGTGTGTGTGTGTTTACACCGGCGCAAGCCGACATGCTGGTGCGCCCGGGGCCGCGCATGGCCGCCGGCGCGCGCCTGATGGCGCAGTGTGTGCTGGGCCAGATTGACAAGGCGTCAAAGTGACCGACATCCTTCGTCAGCAACGTCAGGCGCAGCTGCTGGTGCTGGGTTTGCTGGCGCTGGGCGCCGTGCTGGTGCTGCTGGGCGCCAGCGTGGGCAGTACTGGGTTTGACAGCGTCGTGCAGGCGTGGCGCGACCCGGTGGCGCTGCAGATACTGCTGGATATTCGTCTGCCGCGCACGCTGGGTGCCTGGGCGGCGGGCGCGTTGTTGGGCTTGGCCGGGGCGGTGGCACAGGGCTTGTTTCGTAACCCGCTGGCCGACCCGTATTTGCTGGGCAGTGCCTCGGGCGCGTCGCTCGGGGTGGCGCTGGCGCTGGTGCTTTCGGGCGCGTCGCCGTTTGCCAGCGCGCTGCTGGTGCGTTGGGGTCTCACCGGCGCGGCCTTTGCCGGTGCGGTGCTGGCGGTGCTGCTGACGCTGGCACTGGCGCAGGGCGTGCAACACACGCTGCGCCTGTTGCTGGCCGGGGTGATCGTGGGCGTGGTGCTGGGCGCCATGACCTCGTTGGTGATGTTGATGGATCCCGAGGTGATGCAATCGATGCAGGCTTTCATGTTGGGCAGCACCGGCTTTGTCGGCTGGAGCGGCTGGGGAGTGATGGTGGGCGTGTGGTGTGTCTGCATGGCGCTGGCCTGGTTGCTCAGCCAGGTGCTCGATGGCCTGAGTCTGGGCGAAGCCACCGCGCTCAGCCTGGGGTTGCCGCTGGTGCAGATGCGACTGGTGCTGGTGGTGGTGCTGGCGCTGGCCACCGGGGCTGCGGTGGCGCAGACCGGGCTGATCGCGTTTGTCGGGCTGGCCGCGCCGCATCTGGTGCGCTCCGTGGTCAAGACCACGCACGGGCGTTTGATTTTGCTCAGCAGCCTGATGGGGGGCGTGTTGCTGATGGCAGCCGACGCGCTGGCGCGCTGGCTGATTGCACCGCAGGAATTGCCGGTGGGTGTGCTCACCGCCGTGCTGGGCGGCGGCTATTTGCTGTGGTTGATGTACCGCAGTAGCTGCGGCGGGGCTGTCACGCTATGAGCAAGATAGCTATCAGCGGACGTTCCATCAGGGCTAGTCTCGGAAATGTCGAGATACTGCACGATGTCTCTCTGGTGCTGCCGCAAGGCCGCTGGAGCAGCATCGTTGGCCCCAATGGTGCGGGCAAATCGACGCTGCTCAAGGTGCTGGCCGGTTTGCTGCCGTACCAGGGGCGGGTCGAATTGTTGGGGCAAACTTTGCCGGATTACCCGGCACGCCAGCGCGCGCAACGCCTGGCCTGGTTGGGCCAAAGCGAATTGGCTGCAGACGATTTGACGGTGTGGGACGTGGCCATGCTCGGGCGTTTGCCGCATCAGGTGTGGATGGGCGCGCCCACGGCCGCAGATGCGCGGGCTGTTGAAACGGCGCTGAAGGCCACGCAGGCCTGGGACTGGCGCGCGCGCGCGCTTGGCCAGCTGTCAGGTGGCGAGCGCCAGCGCGTGCTGCTGGCGCGCGCGCTGGCAGTGCAGGCGCAGGTGCTGCTGATGGACGAGCCGCTGGCCAACCTGGACCCACCGCACCAGGCCGACTGGCTGGCGATGGTGCGCCGTCTGGTGGCGCAGGGCACCACCGTGGTCAGCGTGCTGCATGAACTGTGGATGGCGCTGCACGCCGACGAAATGGTGGTCATGCGTGACGGCCGCATCACGCACCAGGGCACCTGCGCTGATGTTGCCACGCACCGCGCGCTGGAGGCGGTGTTTGACCAGCGCGTGCGCATTCATGCGCTTGGATCGCAGTGGGTGGCGCTGCCGCAATAATGATTTTCTGCACCAGCCCCCACCCCTGCCTCTCCCAGAGGGGAGGGAGCAAGTCCAGTCTCATCTTTTCCGGCTCGTCCGGCTTAGGCGTAAGCATTTTCAAAGGAACACCATGACTTCATTTTTACCCCACCTCACCGACATCCGCAGCCGCGCTTTCACACAAGCGCTGCAGCACAAGATCGACAGCAAAACCAAGCCACTGGGCTCGCTGGGCCGGCTCGAAGCGCTGGCCTTGCAGATCGGTGAAATTCTGGGCAGCGACGCGCCCGTGCTGCAAGCCCCGCAACTGGTGGTGTTTGCCGCTGACCATGGGCTGGCGCGCCGGGGCGTGTCGGCCTACCCGCAAGACGTGAGCTGGCAGATGGTGGAAAACTTTCTGGCCGGTGGCGCGGCGGTGAGCGTGTTCGCACGGCTGAACCAGATTGCTCTGACGGTGGTGGACTGCGGTGTGAACCACGATTTTCTGGCCGATTTGCCCGCTGGCACACAACGCCCCGGTTTGCGCGTGTGCAAGGTGGCCGGTGGCGAGCACGGCACCGCCGATGCGCTGGAGCAGCCCGCCATGAGCGCGGCGCAATGCCAACAGGCGCTGCAAAACGGCATGGCACTGGTGAAAAACTTGCCCGGCAACGCGCTGTTGTTGGGTGAGATGGGCATTGGCAACACCTCGGCGGCGTCGCTGTTGCTGGCCCGCCTGGCCGGGCTGGACATTGAAGTCTGCACCGGCGCGGGCACCGGGCTGGACGCGCCCGCGGTGCAGCGCAAAACGGCCATCTTGCGCGACGTGCTGGCGCGCCATGCGCAAGCCAAGTCACCCTTGGACGCACTGGCCGCCTTGGGCGGTTTTGAGATCGCCACCATGGTGGGCGCGGTGCTGCAAGCGGCGTTGGAGCGGCGGGTGATCGTGGTGGATGGATTTATCGCCTCCAGCGCGGTGTTGGTGGCGCACGCGTTGCAGCCCGCCGTGTTGCAACGTTGTGTATTTGCGCACCGCTCGGGCGAGCGCGGGCACGAGTTCATGTTGCAACACCTGGGCGTGCAGGCCTTGCTGGATTTGGGCTTGCGTCTGGGCGAGGGTTCGGGTGCGGCGCTGGCCTGGCCGCTGTTGCAGGCAGCGTGTGCCATGCTGCGCGAGATGGCCAGTTTTGAGTCGGCGGGGGTGTCAGAGAAAGAGCCAATACAAGTCGCTGGCGCAGACTCGGAGCGTATTAACCTGCACAACAGAAGTAGGTTAAAGTTGCAGCAGCTATTGAAACATTTTCATTAACGTTTGATCCCGAACTACCTCCCGCACCTGAAATGTCAATCGCATCAAATGCAACAACTGAGTTAACTACTTCAGATCATGCAGCTCAGAAGGCCGTGAGAGAAAAAAACTGGGTTCTAGCAGTTGATTATTGGTTGCACCAATTTGGGGGTGTGATTCAAACTGATGTGGAGTTATTCTCGCCCCATCCATGCAGCAAAGGAGCCCAGACATGACTGAACCATTGATGAGTGATGCGGAATTGGTAAGAAGACTGGGCGCCCATCCTG